>Ga0247841_10000767_pt1 | contig 80444 bp, 71 predicted proteins | sample LaCruzMarch2015__2_FD_192410 | JGI IMG/M metagenome (GOLD analysis project Ga0247841, IMG submission 192410) | Freshwater microbial communities from meromictic Lake La Cruz, Castile-La Mancha, Spain - LaCruzMarch2015_18m | ecosystem: Environmental > Aquatic > Freshwater > Lake | place: Spain... | reverse complement strand
GCACACCGGACGCATAGCAGAACTCGGCTCTGGGTGGGGTGAACTGTTGGCTGCGATCGAAGCCTACGAGGCCGGGCTCATCGAACCGGAATGTCCGAGAGCTGATGGCCCCTGATTATTGCAGTGGCTCGTCGCCGCACCTGATAGGTCTATAGCCAATTGAAATGTTTATGCCTGGTCGTCTATAAGAGGATAACCAGACTCGTTCATGGCACCTTTAGGGCTGTGCAGGCATGAACAAGCTGTCTCCCTATACACGGGGTTGCTCCCTCTCGCTTGTCTCATTATCGCCACGATGTGGCCATAATTTTGGAAACCAGTTCTCAGGAGACTGCAATGCTCAAGCGAATCGTAGTCGTCCCGGCAGTAGTAGCCACCCTTTGTTTGTTCATGTCACCCGCCTTGGAGGCTCAGTCCGAGGAGTGCGGCATGGGCATGGGCCGAGCTTTCCAATATGCCGGGGCGAAATCAGTACTGATGAGCCTGTGGTCCATGTCGGAAGTGGCGTCGACCAAGCTGGTTGAAAGTTTTTTCCGCAACCTGAAGGAGGGAAAAAGCAAATCCGAATCGCTTGCCTCAGCCCGCGCCGAACTCCGCAAGGGAATCTGGAACCACCCGTTCTTCTGGGCAGGCTTTATACTGGTCGGGGAAACGAAATAATTTTTGTCTCTCATAAGCATCTCGAGGAGGTCAAGAGGATGAGTGGCAAGACCAAGAGTTCGGGAGGCGTGAGGTTCTCAATAAAACAACGATCCGGTTAAGGATAACAAGCGTAAGAGGGCCTTGGAATGGGCTGTCAAAAATAATAACACAGAAGTCGTTGAACTGCTCAAGACATACCGATCGAGGAAATAATCCACATATCACATTACGTAACCCGTACTCACCGGTCTCATTCGACCGGAAGGGGTCCGAAGAAAGTAAGAGTAGGCTCATGCCGCCAAAATGGGATGGGGGATTTACGGAAACTCGGAAAAGGTTCTCGGAGCACAGTAAGATTCGATGGTGACCCATGAAAACCATGTCCATCACGGCAGCGGTTATCTGCCTTGTCGTTGGTCTAATTTCAGCGCCTGCATTTGCCCAAACCTAAGGAAGAGGGCTGGGGATTATTCAATAAGGCCTTGAAGTTAGAAGCGTCGCAGAAGAAAAAAGGACTGTAACGGAACCGTGGACTTTTGGCTTGACAAAACAGAAAAAACGGTAATAGTGGTATTATCGAAAATAGTCTCTAGCGGGTTCCGGTCAAAATTGAGGGGGTAGGCCTATGGAAGTTTTAACCGTTTTTCAGGCAAGCCAGTACTGCGGCGTGTCACCCAAGACCATGGCAAATTGGATCGATGAAGGGCACCTCACTGCTTTCAGAACCGTGGGAGGCCACCGGAGGATCAGGAGACAGGATTTGGACTCTTTCCTTCGGAAGAAGGGCATGCCGATCCAGACTGAGCTTGAGGAAAGCGAACGAAATAAGATTCTCGTAATCGACGATGACAAGTTGATTGTCGAGACCATAGTTACTGCCCTGGAAGAGGAACCCTACAACTACGAAATTGTCTCTGCCTCGGACGGTTTCGAGGCCGGGATTCAGGTCAGTCATTTCCAGCCTCACCTCGTGATACTGGACATCATGATGCCCGACATTGACGGATTCGAGGTTTGCAAGAGACTCAAGCGGGATCCTGCGACCAGCCATGTTAAGATTCTCGTGCTCTCAGCCTACATGGACGAGGAAAATCACGAGCGAATGAAGCAGCAAGGGGCGGACGTATGTTTCTCAAAGCCCCTGCCTTTGGAGAAGCTTAAGAAAGAAGTGGCAAAACTTCTGGGAATCGGCTGAGAAACGACCACCGCATTAAAAGGGAGCCCGATCATGGAGTTGAAGGAATCATTAGAGAAAAGAAAGTTCATTATCACTTCTGAGATCTACCTTCCACAAGGACGTACGCCTGAGGAATATCTCAGCGAACTATATAATCTTTGGGGCCGGATTGATGGAGTTCGTTACCACCCATTTGCTGCGGATGCGGCTGTAAGTGATTCTCTGGCGTTGTGCCGTCTTCTCAGGGAGAGGAAATTTGATCCTGTCTTTGAGGTGATGACTCGGGACCGTAATCGGTTGGAGATACAGGACGCTCTGATTCATGCTTCTTCTGCAGGAGTAGAAAACCTTCTTGTGTTCAGCGAGGATTACCGGGTTACGGGGGATTCTCTTCAGGAGATGATGTTTTTTCAAGTGGACATGGGAAAATTCTTTTCAGTGATCGAGAATCTCCAACGAGGTACAGACGTACATGGGAAGGACCTTGATGGTGAAAAGGATTTCTTCATAGGGTCCGGTGTGGATGCTAGTGCAGGCGGCAGGGCCCCGGATTTGGAGATTCGGGAGATGGAGCAATTGGCGGAACGAGGAACCAAGTACTTCCTTACCACGCCTGTGTTCGATATTGACCAGTTTGCCGCATTTGTAAAGAGAGTTGCCCCCTTGAGAATTCCCGTAGTTGCTGAAATCATGATGCTGCAGTCCGGGATGCAAGCCCGCATGTTGAAGCGTTATGGTGGGATCTACATCCCTGATCACCTGATAGAAAGAATTGAGAGGGCCCCTGTGAAGTTCGACGAGTCCGCTAAGATCATGTTGGAGATGATCAATTCTATCAAGGATATCTGCGCTGGGGTTCACATTATTCCGTTTGGCTGGGAAGGCAAGATAGGCAAAATCCTGCAGGAAATTAGGCGATGGCGCTGAGTGCTCCGATGAACAGTGCCATGCGAGTTTTTGGTCAAGAGATCCGCCCCTATGAATAGTCGGGTGTTTCCGCCTGTATGAGGTAAAGCGGGACGGACAAACCTCGGAATTTGATTTAGCAGTTTCCTTTCAGACGGAGGTCCACATTGGAGACCGTTACCATTTCGCTTAACGGTCGCGAAGTTGCAGGATTGTCAGGCACGACGATTCTGGATCTGGCGAGGCAGGTCGGGGTGACGATACCGACGCTGTGCCATCACCCCGTGCTGAAAAGTGTCGGCGCATGTCGCGTATGCCTCGTGGAGGACGCAAAAACCGGCAGATTCCTCGCTTCCTGTGTTACACCTATCACAAAGGGAATGGAGATCCTCACTGATTCCCCAGCCGCTGTTGCGGCCCGACGTGGTGTTCTGGAACTCATTCTCTCCGATCATCCGTCAGCTTGTGTTGTCTGCAGCAAGGGAAACGAGTGTGTTCTACGCTCGCTGGCCAAGGACCACGGCATCTGCGACCCGGAACTGGATGCCATCAGGCGCTGGATGCCCATCCAGGAAGTGAATCCTTTCATAGTTCGAGACCTGACCAAGTGCGTGCTTTGTGGTCGCTGCATACGCGTGTGCAAAGACTTTGAAGCTGTCGGCGCGATCGAATATATGGAGCGCGGCTACAATAGCCATCCCGGCACAGCCGGCCGAACCCCGCTGGAAGGTTCGGAATGCAATTTCTGCGGCTCCTGTGTCGCGATCTGCCCCACCGATGCCCTTGCGGAAAGACAAAAGCTGTCACTAAGCTCAGGGAAGGATTACGCTGCGGGAATTTGCTCCTATTGTGGCACTGGGTGCTGCATGGAGTACGAACTTTCCGACGGAGTAGTGTCGGGAGCGAGAGGCATTATAGAAAGCCCCGTTAACAGTCTCTCTCTTTGCGTACGCGGACATTATGGACAGGATGCCTTGTCGTCTCCAGCCAGGCTCACCGATCCCCTTATCCGCCGGCAGGATGGGACATGGGGAAAATTCTCGTGGGATGAGGCACTGGGAGAAGTTGCCGGCCGTTTGACGGAAGTCATAGGACGGTGCGGTCCCTCGAGCATAGGAATTATTGCAGGGACCCGATGCTCCAACGACGAACTGTATCTTGCCGGGAGGTTTGCTCGGTCAACCATAGGGACCCCAAACATCGATTCCACAGCGAGGTTTTCTTCCGGAGCGGCAGTAGACGCACTGGCAGACGCCATGAAGGCGATCCTGCCAACTGCTTCTCTTGAAACCATCCTGGAAGCCCAGACGATTTTATTGGTAGCAGCAAGGCCGGATTATAGTCACCCTGTTGTAGCCCGCAACATCCGACAGGCGGTCCGTAACAGAGGGGCAGCCCTGGTTCAACTCGATCCTCTGGTTACGAGCCTTAGTCCTTTCGCCGGAATCCACTTCAGAGAAGACACTGATACGCTGCCAAGTCTGTTGATCGAACTCATGAAGGAACTGATCACCGGCAGCCCGCAAACCGAGGATCTTCTCAGACACAGTGGAGTTAATGTTGAGGAATTGCTCTCATGTCTTGATACACTGCCCAAACACCAAGCTCCGAAGGAACAAATAAGAGAGGCGGCACTGCTCATGAGCGAGGAGAAAAAGATCGTTTTTCTCGTCGGCCCCATGGCAAGCAGAGCCGCTGAGGGCTATACACTCATTCGCCTGGTAGCGAATCTCGCCTTTCTCTGTGGACAGCCTCAGAGCGTTCTCTTCCTCTTCGAAGGATGCAACGAACTAGGGGCCTGGGAGATGGGCTGTTCGCCGAATCGGCTTCCAGGCTGTGTTTCGTTGGAGGACGCTACCGTCTTGGAGGCTCTCGGCATTGCTTGCGAAGCGGACATAGTTGCCCAGCCCGGGCTTGACGTCATGGGCATGATCCGTGGTGCTGAGACAGGGGATCTGAAAGCACTCGTGTTCCTCGGAGTTGATCCTTTGACGGTTTTCCCGGACACGGAGAGAACGCGAACAGCACTTGGCGGGATGGATCTGGTTGTCCGCACCGGGTTGTTTCCCGCCCAAATTGAGGAATTGGCTGAATTTGTGTTTCCATCGGCTGCGATAACGGAGGCCGACGGGACATATATGAGCACTGAGGGTTGGGTTCAGAGAGTCTCGAAGATCACGGATCCTCCTGGAAACGCACGTCCCACCGCCCGGTTCATCATTGATCTTGCGGGAAGGTTGGGCTCTCCGATGGGCTTTCTCACTGCAAGAGACATATTCGAGGAGATACAGACTGTCTGTCCGGCATGGCAGGCACTGACATGGGCCGATGTAGGAAAACGTGGGGGTATGCCCCTTTCCAAGCACGACGAGAGGCACGTGTCGCGAGATCCTCAGGAAAATGGTCAGTCAGGTCTCTATGTGCCGGCGGATTCTTTCCCCGCTCGTGTTCAGGCCCCGCCGGAGCGTCCCTGGAGGGTATTTCCGGAGGAACTGACCGTTCATCCGGGTGATGGAGTGGTTTCAGCTCAATCGTATGGGCTGGCCCGATTCGCCAGAGAGGACACGGCACGGATGAATCCGACGGATGCCGCAAGAATCAAAGCCGAGAACGGAGCATTCATACTGGTGAGTTCTGAAGCAGGGGAAATCAAAGTACGACTTTCGGTGGATCCCCGTGTTCCTCCTTCCGGTATCGTCATTCCAGCAGGCGGCCCCAGGTACATCCTTCAGAGACTTCTCTTGTGGCCTGAGGAATATGATCCTCCTGGCTGGGTCCACACTTTCGTTTCCATATCGACGGTGGAGGAGTGATGGAGCCTGGTTTTGACATAGAGCGGCTGGAAGAAGTTTTGAACGGGATAAAGCCTGCTCGGGAAAACCTTATCCCGGCACTGCAGACGGTTCAGGAAGAGTTCGGCTACATTGCTCCCGAGAGCATACCAGTAGTGGCCAAGCACATGGGGGTTTTTCCTTCCGAGATTTCAGGCATAATAACGTTCTATGCCCAGTTCTGCACCACACCCCGCGGCCGCAATGTCATACGTGTGTGCCGTGGAACCGCTTGCCATGTCCGGGGAGGGAGGACCGTTCTCCAGACCGTAAAGAAGTTCACGGCGATAGAGGATGGCGAAACCTCGGTTGACATGCGTTTCACCCTGGAGACCGTCGCTTGTTTGGGAGCGTGTGCCCTGAGCCCGGTTATGGTAGTGAACAAGGCCTATTATGGCAAGCTGAACCCTGGGAGGATTGATGCCGTCCTCAAGAACCTCCCGTGATACGGTGATATTATGGACCGTCTGAATTCCGCTTCTGATCTTGAGAGGTTACGCTTGACAGTCCGACGCCGGCGAGATCCTTCTTTGGTAGAGATAGCCGTGTGCGGAGACACAGGCTGTCGGGCCTGGGGAGCGGAAGAGGTTATCTCACGATTTGAATCGGAACTCCGAGAGCAGGGAGTCGCCGACAAGGCAATCTTAAAGCGGGTGGGATGTCCAGGCTTTTGCGAGCGAGGACCGCTGGTAACGATTAGGCCCCAGGGTATTTTTTATCAAAGAGTCTTGCCGGAAGATGTCCCTGAAGTGGTTTCCGAGACCTTGAAGAAGAGCAACATCCTCGGAAAGTTGCTGTTTACGGCTCCTGATAGTGAGAAGCGTTTCGTCTACGAGTCGGAGGTACCTTTCTATGCCAAGCAGAAAAGGTCGGTGCTCGCTCTCAACGGAGTTGTTGATCCTACCTCTATCGAGGACAGCATAGCTTTTGGAGGGTATACAGCCCTGGAAGAAATTCTATCTTGGGAAGCCACGCGGGTTATAGACACCATCGAACGGGCCGGATTGAGAGGGAGGGGCGGGGGCGGTTTCCCGACTGGAACCAAATGGCGATACGCTCGGTCGGCTGCCGGAAAGCGCAAGTTCATCATCTGCAACGCAGATGAAGGGGACCCAGGGGCCTTTATGGACAGGGCCATCCTGGAAGGGAATCCTCACTCCATCGTAGAGGGGATGATAATTGGCGCCTACGCCATTGGAGCGGGAGAAGGGTACATATACTGTCGGGCGGAGTATCCTCTTGCCGTAGAACGTTTGGGAATCGCAATTCACCAGGCCGGCGTACTCGGCTTGTTGGGAGAGAATATCCTGGGGAGCGGGTTCAATTTCGACATACGGCTTTACCAGGGTGCAGGTGCTTTTGTTTGCGGAGAAGAGACCGCTCTTATTGCCTCGATAGAAGGGCGCAGAGGGATGCCTCGTCCCAGGCCGCCCTTCCCTGTTCAGAGCGGACTTTTCGGATGCCCCACAGTGATCAACAACGTCGAAACTTTTGCCAACGTTCCCCGTATCATTTCCATGGGGCCCGATGTCTACGCTTCCGTGGGGACAGAGAAGTCTAAAGGCACGAAAATTTTCTCGCTCACCGGCAAAGTGAACAACACCGGACTGGTCGAAGTGCCAATGGGCGTGACCATCCGAGACGTAGTATTCGACATCGGAGGCGGAATACCTAAGAACAGGAGGTTTAAGGCTGTTCAAATGGGGGGCCCTTCAGGAGGATGCATTCCTGAAAAATTCCTGAACTTGCCGATCGACTACGATTCCCTTCAGGAAGTTGGGTCCATCATGGGATCCGGCGGTATGGTGGTCATGGACGAGAACACCTGCATGGTGGAGGTGGCTCGGTACTTTCTTTCATTCACGGCCGAAGAATCCTGTGGGCAGTGTTCACCTTGCCGTATCGGTACCCGCCAGATGCTCAACATATTGACGCGGATCACCTGCGGGCAGGCCACAATGGCCGACTTGGATCGTCTGCAAAGGATCGCTCTCCAGGTGAAGAGTACCAGCCTTTGCGGCCTGGGGCAGACATGCTCAAATCCGGTGCTCTCTACTCTTCGGCACTTCCGGCATGAGTACGAAGCGCACATATTAGCCAAGAGATGCCCTGCAGGGGTGTGCGACGCCCTGGTACTTTCTCCATGCCAACATGCGTGCCCCGCCGGAATCGATGTCCCCGCTTACGTGGCGTTTATCGCCCAGGGGGATTTTTCTAAAGCCTTGGATGTGATTCGGGACCATAATCCCTTCCCGGCAGTCTGTGGGCGTATATGTCACCATCCGTGTGAGGACAAGTGCCGACGAGGTGAGGTAGAGCAGTCCTTGTCCATACGATATCTGAAACGTTTTGCCGCTGACTGGGTTTACGAAAACCTGAAAGACCCCTCGGAACCGTTCCCAATAACCAAGACCAAGCAAGTGGCCGTGGTAGGGGCCGGGCCCGCCGGGCTTAGTTGTGCGTTCTTTCTTGCGAAGATGGGGTACAAGACCATTGTTTTCGAGGCCCTTCCAACCGGTGGGGGCATGCTTGCAGTGGGCGTTCCGGAGTTCCGCTTACCCAAGGAGGTGCTGGAACGAGAGATTGGTTACATCGAGTCTAAGGGGGTGGAGATCTATTACGACAGCCCCATCAACGAATATCACACTGTGGATGACCTCAAGGCCGAGGGTTATGACGCAGTTTTCATCGCTGCCGGTGCACACAGAAGCCAGGAATTGGGAATTCCTGGTGAAGATGGAAAGGTCGAAGGTCTCGTGCAGGGGCTTCACCTACTCAGGGGCGTCAAGACCGGGGAGCTTCTCCGAGTAGGAAACCGGATCCTGATCATCGGAGGGGGAAATACAGCCATCGATGCGGCTCGTAGCGTTCTACGAAAAGGCGCCCTGCACGTGACCGTACTGTATCGCCGCTCCAGAGAAGAGATGCCTGTATCGCCCATTGAGTTTCGTGAGGCCGAGGAGGAAGGGGTGGATTTTCAGTTTTTGGTGTCTCCAACGAGAATAGAATCGAGCAACGGCAAGATCAAAGGCGTAAGGTTTATCAGAATGAAGCTGGGAGAGCCGGATGATTCCGGCCGGAGGACGCCTGTGCCTATCGAGGGGAGTGAGTTTTTCCTTGAAGCCGACATGGTAATTCCAGCAGTGGGACAAGTGCCTGATCTCAGCTTCCTGCCCCCTGACTTCCAGTTGGAACGAGTGGCCTGGGGCGCTCTCAAAGTAAACCCAGATACTCTCCAGACGAATATTCCCTGGATCTTTGCAGGGGGAGACTTTGCTACCGGCCCATCTATGGCCATATTCGCCATAGCGGCGGGAAGACGAGCAGCCCTGAGCATTGATCGCTACTTCCGAGGAGTCAAGGGACCGTTGATCATAAGAGACGAACAATATTACCTTCGGCCTGAGCCGCCCCCTGAACCGGAAAGGCTCGACCAAATCAGACCTCGTGTCGCTATGCCACGCATGCGTCCTGAGGAAAGGATTACTGGATTCGATGAATTCGAGAAAGGGCTCGGGGAAGAAGAAGCCCGGATGGAGGCGTCTCGATGCCTCCGGTGTGACTTGGAACGCATCAGGGATGTGCAAACCGAAGATTGGTAGCCGAGGCCTGTGAGCAGCCTATTTCATATACTGAGCATTAACAGGAGAATCCGAGGGTAATGCGGCTACGGCCAGGAAATTTGTATAGGGGTATTTCGCCACAAAGGGACCAGCCATGAAAACAATTACGCGAACAAAACCTTTCGAGCAGATCTTGGAAGATATTTCTTTGGATACCAGGGTGTTCATAGTTGGATGCGGCACGTGTGCGACCCTGTGCCACACCGGCGGGATTGACGAGGTTGCTGCCATGGCTGAAAGGCTTACCGTGGCCGGCAAAATTGTAACCGGAGTTGCTGTTCCTCCTACTGGTTGCGATGAAGTTACCGGCGAAATGCGGTACGTTTTCAGAGATCAGTTACGTGCCGCTGACATTGTTCTGGTCATGTCTTGCGCCTTCGGCGTGCAGACCGCAGCTTCACAGCTCAAGAAACCTGTTGCGCCTGCCCTTGACACCCTTTTCATGGGTAAGGAAGGCCCTGCAGGCCATTATTCAGAGATCTGCATGCAATGTGGTGAATGCGTGCTGGTGTACACGGGTGGGATCTGTCCCGTGACTGCCTGTCATAAGGGACTTCTCAACGGCCCCTGTGGCGGAACCGACAACGGCATGTGTGAAGTAGGTAACGGTAGAGAGTGTGCTTGGACGCTCATTTACAACAGGCTTCAGAGTCAGGGGAGACTTGACCACATGCGGCGATATCATCCCCCTAAGACACACAACGCTGTGCTCAGGCCGGGGATTATCGATCTTACTCACTCTCGCGAGGAAGCCGCTGCACAGTAGAACAAAGGTTTTATCTTGCGAATGCGCAAGAGACCGGTCCCAACATCATGATCTAACGCAAGCCCATCGCTGGGAACGAGGTGGCTGATGAGTCGATTCAAAGAAGCTCTCGATTCCGGGAAGTTCGTTATTACTGCCGAGATAGGTCCTCCAAAGGGCGTCAACGTAGAACCTATGAAACACCACATTGCCCTGCTCAAGGATCGAGTCGACGGCCTCAACGTAACTGATAACCAGAGTTCCGTGTTGAGGTATCCCTCTCTTGGTGGAGCACTTCTGGTGAAAGAAATGGGGGGCGAGCCCATTCTTCAGATGACGTGTCGAGACCGAAACAGGCTGGCGCTCCAGGCTGATCTTTTTTTTGCCTACAGTCGTGGTATCACCAATGTGCTCTGTCTCACCGGTGATGCAGTGGTTGTCGGAGATCACAAGGATGCCAAGGGGGTCTTTGATCTCGACTCGGTACAGTTGCTGGATGCGATTCACACACTCTCTGAAGGCAAGGATTTGGCGGGCAACCCCCTCGATGGAACACCGCGTTTCTGCAAGGGAGCCATTGTGACACCCGAAGCGCAGCCCCTGGAACCACAACTTCTCAAATTCGAGAAGAAAATCGAGGCCGGCGCCGAGTTCATTCAGACCCAGGCCATCTACGATTTGACCAATTTCAGTAATTTCATGGATTATGCGAGAAAGTTCCAGGTCAAGATCCTGGCCGGTATTGTCGTGCTGGTAAGCGCGGGAATGGCCAAATTCATGAACAAGAATGTGCCGGGTATATTCGTCCCGAAAGCGCTCATTGACGAGTTGGCTGGAGCGCCCAAGGGCAAGGCGCTGGAGACCGGTATCAACATTGCTGCCCGGACGATCCGGACTATCAGAGACGGACGGATGGCCGACGGGGTTCACATCATGGCCATAGGCAGAGAGGAATCCGTTCCGCGAATCCTTGACCTGGCTGGAATACATTGAAGAATTGTTACCTGGTCACAGTGAGGTAGAAATGTCTCGTCATACTGTCTTGTCAGTCATCGATATGAACATGGATGACATTGAGGACCGCCTACTGACAATCGAACGAAGCTATGAGGAATTTTTCGCCGAGGCCCGAGACGGCTTCTTCATCTCGACGCGTGAAGGTGGGCTTATAGATTGCAACGACGCTCTGGTGGACATGTTGGGCTACAAAGTGACTGAGGAAGTCTTGACGCTCGATCTTTTCAGCGACATCTGGATGAACTCGCAGGACAAGGCGGCTTTTCAGGCAAAGATCGAAAGTCAAGGAGAAGTCAGGGACTACGAGGCCGTTTTCAGAAAAAAGAGCGGTTCACATCTCAACGTGGAGTTGTCCGCTCAAGTATGGAGGGACCGATACGGCAACATTGGGGGATACCGTGGATTTATTGTGGACGCCACCCATCGGAAGTTCATGGAGGACCGGCTTCAGAAGACAGAGATCAAGTTCGGAGAGCTGTTCGAAAACATACTGGACGGGGTGTTCATCTCAGACGCGGACGGGAGAGTCATAGACTGCAATAGTGCCTTGTGCGGCATAGTGGGTTACACTCGAGAAGAATTCCTCGGCATGGACTACTACAAAGAACTCTTTGTCAGTGCCGACGATATAGCCGATTTCAGAAAAAAACTCACATCGGAAGGCTCAGTTAGAGACTACGAACTCCAGGCACGCCTGAAAGACGGGAGTGTGCGAGACATTTCCATGAGTGGCTATGCCAGTATGAACAGTTCGGGAGAAATCATCAACTACCAGGGTCTCATGAGAGATGTCACGGAAACAAAGCGCATACGTGCCCAACTGATACAGACCGAATCAGCCATGGGGAGAATGGCATCTCAACTCGCTCACGAACTCAACAACCCCATATACGGCATCATGAACTGCCTGGAACTGCTCAAGGACGCTATTCCCGAAAGCAACGAGAGGAGAAGGTATCTGGATCTGGCCTATAATGAGTGTCAGCGCACTTCGGGACTCTTGATCAAGATGCTGAAGTTCTTCAAACCGGACAACGAAGAGAAAAAGCCTACAGACGTCAATAAACTTTTGGAAGAAACTCTTCTCTTTTATGAAAGGCAATTCAAAAATCTCAACATTCGCGTGCATGTGGACCTGTCCTTGGACCTCCCTCAAGTAATGGCCATCGGAAGTCAGTTGAAGCAAGTTTTTATCAACATGATCATAAACGCCAATACGGCCATGCCCTCCGGAGGAGACCTCAGTGTGACCAGCAGATTCAGACCGGAAGAAAATGACGTCGCGGTGACCATCCGGGATAGTGGCGTCGGAATATCTCCTGAATACCGGGAAAGAATCTTCGAAGCCTTCTTCACCACAAAGAAGAAGGTGAAAGGAGTAGGACTGGGCCTCAGCATATCTTACGGGTTCATCCGAGAGCACGGCGGCAGGATTGATGTGCAAAGCGAAGTAGGCAAGGGGACCACGTTTAATATTTATTTACCAAAGGACGGACAAAAGGCCGGGAGCAGCCGAAATCCCGAAACGAGTGATTTTCTGCGATTGTAGTTGCCAACGCCATTTCCTCAAGATAAGAAACGACCTTTCGGTGACTCAGGACACACTGGTACTGAAAGACGTTGAACAATCGAGGGTCTTTAGCAACTTGCCTTTAGAGACAGGCGGAGGGCGGTGTCATACCCGTTCCTTGAACTCCACCCCCAAAAGCCCTTCGGGGCGCAGCAGCAGTACCACGATAATGATTACGAATGCGAGGGTATTTTTGAAGGCGATGGAGATGAAGCCTCCGGCCAGTGCTTCGGCCACCCCGAGAATCAAGCCGCCGACTATGGCGCCGGGGAGGCTGTTCATTCCGCCCAGGATGGCGGCCGCAAAGCCTTTTAGGAAGGGTTCCAACATGAAGAACGGATCGAGTAGTAGTGCTGGAGCGAGAAACAATCCTGCCACAACTCCCAGACCTGCCGCCAGTCCCCACGAAAGCGCCAGCACCCGCCGGGTCGGAATCCCCAGAGTCTGAGCTGCAGGCAGATTTTCGGAAGTTGCCCGCATGGCAAGTCCCAGCCGCGTCTTCTGGACCATCAGATAGAATAGGAAACTGGCTGCAAGGCTTATTCCAAGCGTGCCAAGGCTCAGTTGGCTGATGTTGATTTCGCCGATCTTATACAGTTTAAATTCCGACAGCGGGAAGGGAAATGACTGGGGTTCCGCACCCCCGAAGTACAAAATTGCGCCCTGTAATATGAGCCCCAACCCGAGCGTGAGTATGATCTGGCCGAGTTGAGTCGCGTCTCGGCGTTGAGCAGGAACGAGAATGACAAAATAAAACCCCATAGCCAATGCAGCGCCAAAAAGAATCGCCAGCGCAGAGGCAAGGCTGAAAGGAGCCTTCATGTTCAAAAGTGCAAAAGCCACAAATGCTCCCGCTGTCGTAATATCCCCATGGGCAAAATTCAAAATGCGGGTAGAGCGATAGATCAACACAAGGCCAAGCGCTACCAGGGAGTAGACGCTCCCTGTGGCTAATCCTGAAATGGTATATTGAAAAAACTGTTCCATGAATCCCTACCTCACGGCAACTCTTTCAACGGAAAGGCCAATTTCGCAAATACAGCCTTGTTTTGATCCACCGGCCGGCGAGGCCAAGGGGTTCAAATATCAGAACAATGAGAATGGTCACCCCGAAAACTATGGGAACCATTTCCTTGAAGGAACTGAACACCTGGGGCACCAGTATAACAAACGCCGCACCCATAATAGAGCCCTCAATGGACGCCAGTCCGCCGATAATGACCGCCACAAAAATCGTGATGGACTCCATGAATGTGAACATATTCGGTTCAAGATAGCCTATAAAAAGGGCATACAGGCCTCCCTGTATTCCGGTGTAAAAGGAGCTGATCGCAAAAGAAAGCAACTTATACCTGGTCAGGTTTACACCGATTACCTCTGCAGCGATGTCGTTGTCACGTATGGCGATGAAGGCTCGGCCCATGTAGGAGGAAATGATATTGTACGAGACGACGGTCATAAGAAGAGCAATGAAAAAATTGAAATAGTACGAAAAGGTAATCTTGGACAAGCCAAGGACTGGTGCGAGCTTGGGGACCGTAAGTCCCATGCGTCCACCGGATAACGCCTCAGAGTTGGCAAAGATCTGATAGACCGCTATGCCGAACCCCATCGTTGCAATAGCCAGATAGGGGCCTTTCAGCCGAAGTGAGGGAAATCCCACCAGCACACCGAACAGTGCCGAACCAACCCCTGCGCACACGAGCGCCACGGGCCACGGCAGTCCAAGACGGGCCAGATGGCCAAATGTAAATGCGCCTATAGCAAGGAAACCTGCCTGTCCGAAAGATATTTGGCCCGTATAGCCTATAAGAATATTCTGGCCCTGAATCCCGATGGCATATATGCAGATTATGGTGGCTATGTATGTAAAGTGTTCCGGAGTGTACCACGGCAACAGCGCGAGAGCGGCTACAACACCTCCCACCCATATACGGGTCCACGGTTTCCGAACAAGTTGCAGCTCGTCGCGATAGCTTTCAATGAGGTCCATTATTCACTCATTTTCCGTAAAGGGACTCGATGAGATCTGCGTATCGTTTCTCCAGGAAGCGTCTCTTCACCTTTTTCGTAGGAGTAACGTCTCCGTCTTCTTCGTAAAAGCGCCTGGGAAGCAGGGCGAACTTCTTGATGGACTCTGCCTGTGAGAGGGTCTTGTTGACTTTGGAGACTTCCTGATCAATGAGTTTGAGTATTTCAGGATTTCTGGTCAGGTCGGCAAAGGTGGTGAAGGGGACGCGATTGTCCTGGGCAAATTTGGTGACATTGTCTTCGTCTATGAGTATGAGCGAAACAAGGTATTTTCTCGCTTCGCCTATGACCACTGCATCCTGTACGTAAGGGCTGAACTTGAGTTTGTTCTCTATGAATGCCGGAGTTATGTTCTTGCCGCCTGCAGTAATGAGTATGTCCTTCTTTCTGTCCATAATCTTCAGGAAACCGTCATCCATGACGCCCACATCGCCTGTGTACAGCCAACCGTCAATTACAGTCGAAGCTGTGAGTTCCGGTTCCTTGAAGTAACCCTGAAATACTCCGACCCCTTTCACGAGGATTTCACCATCTTCAGCTATCTTGATTTCCATGCCGTCGATGGATTCCCCCACGTAGCCCCAGCGTGGATGATCTATCCGCTGTAAGGCAATAACACCACTGGACTCAGTCTGCCCGTAACCTTCTCTCAGGGGAATCCCGATGGCATTAAAATATTCGAAAAGTTCGGGTGACGCAGGCGCTGCGGCGCAAATGGCCCAGCGCACTCTCTCAAGGCCCAGTTGCCGTTTAAGATGACACAACACTAGCCCATACAGTGGCCAATATGCCATGGCCCATAAAGCCCTCTCACCGCTTCCCTTCGCAGTTCGCACGTACTTCAAGCCCACAGCCACACTCAGTCGGTACAATGACTTCTTGAGGAACGTTGAGTCGGACATGCGGATTTCAATCATGGAGGCGAATTTTTCCCATATACGAGGAACACTGGCAAAAACAGTCGGGGAAGCCTCTCGAAGGTTTTGAGCTAACGTGTCCATGCTCTCCACGAAATTCACGGTCCCGCCCCCCCATACAGCCTGAAACAGCGAGATGAGGTTTTCGTAAATATGGGCAAGAGGCAGGTAGGATACCATTTCGTCAGTGGTCGGGGGAGGGTTGACAGCCATGAAAGATTCTGTGATTCCCAGGATGTTTCGGTGCGAAATCATGGCCCCTTTGGGCCGTCCCGTGGTTCCTGACGTGTAGATGATCATAGCCGTGTCATCAAGTTGAATTGCCTTGAGAGCTTCATCAAAGCATTGCGGGTCTTGCCGAAGTTTTTCACGTCCTAAATTCATGAACTCGTCGTAAAAGATTATGTCAGGATGTGAGAACCCCCATAGACCCTTTGGGTCCCAGACTATTACCTTGATGAGGTTTAGCTCCGTCAGGATTGAGAGAACCTTGTCAACCTGCTCTTCATTTTCGACAAACAGCAACCTGGATTCGGAATGCCCAACCACGTAAGCGATCTGATCGGGAGCTGAAGTCGGATAAACGCCGCAAGTGACTCCTCCAATGGACATTGTGGCAAGATGGCAGACCAGCCATGCCGGCCGGTTATCGCCAAGAATGGCCACCCGGTCGCCGCTCTTGATACCCAGCGCTATAAGAGACGCACCTGATTCTCTTACCCGGGCTCCGTACTCCGTCCAGGATATACGGTTCCAAATACCGTAGTCCTTGCGGCGAAGGGCTACCGCATCTCCTTTCAGCTTCACCCGACCGAAGAAAAGCTCGGGGAAGCTATTAACCGATACGGTCATTACCATCTCCTTCTTTTCTTATACAAACGCCACCCTTTGGGAGAAGCCGCTGCCTCGCCTCCAAGTCCCAGGTACAGCTCCTGCACGTCTTCGTTTTCGGAAAGCTCTCCGGCCGTACCCTCCAAGACTATACGACCGGCCTCCATAATGTACCCGTAATGGGCAATTCCCAGTGCCAGCCTGGCATTCTGTTCAATGAGGAGTATGGTAGTCCCTCCACGGCTGATTTCCTGAAGAGCGTCGTAAACGACTCTGGCCACCATTGGAGCAAGTCCCAGGGAAGGTTCATCGAGCATGAGCAGTTTAGGTCTTCGCAACAGGGCCCGTGCCATGGCGAGCATCTGCTGTTCGCCTCCTGAAAGTGTCTCGGCCTGCTGGCTCGAACGGGTCTTGAGGATTGGAAATAACGTGTAAACATGTTCCAGATCCTCTCGCACCTCCCTGCCCTTCCGACCCCAACATCCCAGATCGAGGTTCTCTTTTACAGTCAGTTCCCTGAAGAGCCCACGGTCCTCCGGCACATATACAATCCCCAGAGATGCAATCCGTTCCGGCGCAAGCCTGTGGATGCGACGACCTGCGAATTCGATGAGCCCCTTTTTCGGTTGGTCTTTTAGCAATCCTGCAATGGTTTTGAGCAAGGTTGTCTTGCCCGCGCCGTTGGGACCCAATACCGCAAAGATTTCTTTTGCCCTGACCTGCAGGGAAAGCCCATGAAGAGCATAGATTCGGTCAAAATAAAGTGTTTCAATTCCTGCAATTTTGAGAAGAGGCTCTGTGTTTGACTGGTCGGACATGTATCACCCCTCCCCCAAATAGGCTCGAATCACTTCGGGGTGACGCTGAACCTCTTGCGGGGTACCTTGAGCAATCTCCAACCCGGATTCGAAGGCAACCATTCTACTCGCTAATCGTGAGGCTATACGAAGATCGTGCTCAACAAGAAGAATGGCAGTCTTGAATCGCCCGCGAATCTCCATAATTCGGTAGGCGGATTCTTCTTTCTCTTCTGATGTCAAACCAGCTATTGGTTCGTCCAGAAGTAACAGTTTCGGTTCAAGGGCCAGCGCCCGCCCAAGTTCCACCCTCTTTTGAACTCCGTACGGACAGTCTGCCACCCGCGCTTGTCTGTACGCCTGCAGGTCAAGGAAGTCGATGATCTCTTCGACTACCTCCCTGTGGCGCAACTCTTCGGATCTTATTCGCAAAGCCGCGTGGATTGGATTCTTTCTAAATTTCACATGCCTGCCCAGCATCAAGTTGTCCAGGACATCCATGTGAAGGAACAGCCGGAGATTCTGAAAGGTGCGAGCAATTCCTCGCCTGGCGATGAGATCCGGAGAGAGACCCAGAAGGCTCTCTCCCCGGAATAGTATCTCACCCGCCGTCGGATGGTAAACCCCGGAAATACAATTAAAGAGGGTTGTCTTGCCGGACCCGTTGGGACCGATAACAGTCAGGATTTCATTTTCCTCTACGTGAAAATCGATTCCAGACAGCGCACGGATCCCTCCGAAGCTGATAAAAAGATCTGTAACTTCCAGCAACCTCATAAACTAAAACCGAGGCTTGAAAATCGTAAAATCTTCGAGAGGGATATGTTTACCGCCCTTGGCCTGACTCATACGGGACGCATTTACACCATGTCTTCGGTCCGGAGCGTAAGTCACCGGAGCGCCGATGCCTTCGGGCAGCCAGTCTTTGATCTTCTCCATTCCTTTTATGAGGGTTTCAGGCGTGAGATCTCGTCCGGCATTCTTAAGGCCTTCAACCATGTGTATCATGGACATCGCCCCAAAAAGGGCAAGGTATTCTTTCCCCTCAATTTTTGGATCGTATTTTTTCAGGATTTCCACAACCTTGTCTGAAGCTGCGTCAGCTCCCGGCAAACCCGAATTCCCCGGTAGAGCGATGTAAGTGCCTTCCCATGACTCTCCGGCTGCTTTGTACATGATAGGGTCGCCAAGCGTAAAGGTCGTCAAAGCCTTGGGTGCGTAACCAATTTTGTGCATTTCTTTGAGTATCAAGGCTCCGTGTGTAGGAGTGGTATAGATCATCACCGTATCCGCGCCTGTTTCCTTCATCTTGAGAGCGTGGGTTCCAAGCGCCCTCTCCGTGATTTCGTAAGGCACAGATCCCACAAATTCAGCCTTGCCGGGATTCGCTTCCAAGGCCTTCTTCAAACCCTCCATAGCGTTTTTGCCATAATCGTCGTTCTGGTAGAAGAGCGCTATTTTCTTTGAGTCGAGTTTGTTCAAAGCATACTTGGTAAGATACTCAGCCTCGTCGCCATAGTCAGGGTAGGCTATGAAAACATACTTGAGCTTGTCCTTGGGCATCTGTTCCCAGATTCGGACATCTGCGTATGCAGTGATCAGGGGAATCTTGTTTTCCTCGTAAAAGTCCTTGGACGCATTGAGAATAGCCGTTCCAATCGGCCCGCACACAGCAAGAACGCTGCCCTTCATTTCCTGAAGATTCGCCAGACCGCGAGTTGGGTTGTATGCGTCGTCCTTCATGACGAATTTAATCTTTCGACCGTGTATCCCGCCTTGATCATTCACGTAATCGGCCCAGGCTTTCATGCCCATTCCAGTCGTTCCCCACAGGGCTGCCGGACCTGACAAGGGAGTGGTGCACCCGATGACCACCTCGGTGTCAGTGACTCCAGGGACATCTGCAGCTACCGTAATGCCGGGCAGCAGAAGCAGGACGGTTGCCAATACAAGGATAATCCGTCTGACGCTCATCGCCTAACCTCCTTTGTGAGTTCTTGTTCAACCTGTCTTGAGAATACTCTCGCGAGTTCCAAAAAACTTCGATCTGCGATTATAAATCACTGCAGATGGAACCGCATCCTCGCGCATTGCGGGAAAGACACCATAGGACACAGACACCCGGTATTCCAGTCGGTAAGAATTGTCGGGGCATGCGCAACAACAAGGTTGATCTTTCAGTTACATGAAAATACCGGTCAGATCAACTGAAAAGGGAGCGCGAGTCCGATTTAGTCACAGAATCATTTTGGAGATGATCTCCTTCATGACCTCACTGGTACCGCCTCCAATGGACAGTATCCGGCTGTCTCTGTAAAGTCTCTCCACCAGGTATTCCCGCATGTATCCGTATCCACCGTGAATTTGTACCGCAGCATGGCACACCTTATCGCAGATGTCGGCGGAGAAAATCTTGGCCATTGCGATTTCCTTGATCATATTTTCTCCTGCCTGAATCTTCGCCGCGATGCGGTACGTAAACTCACGACTGACTTCCACCAACGTGGCCATGTCCACGAGTTTGTGTCGAGTGACCTGAAAACCGGTGAGCGGTCTCCCAAAGGCTTCTCTGAGCTTTGAGTATTCAATGGACTGTTCCAACGCCATTTGGGCTGTGGTATTCGCCATGAGGGCCAGATAAAGTCGCTCCTTTTGAAAGTTCTTCATCAAGCCATAAAAAGCGGCTCCCTCTTCACCCAGGAGGTTGCCGACCGGGACTTTCACGTCTGAAAGTGCGAATTCCGCCGTGTCGGAAGCCCACCAGCCCATCTTGCGTAGTTTCTTGGATACGGTGAAGCCGGGGCTGCCAGTTTCAACTACGAGAAGGCTGATTCCTCTGTATCCCGGATCCCCTGTCCGCACCGCCATGGTGACGAAATCGGCCCGACAGCCTGATGTGATCATGGTCTTTGAGCCGTTCACAACGTAATAGTCTCCATCCCGGACGGCCCGCGTACGAATATTAGCCACGTCCGACCCCCCACCCGGTTCAGTGATTCCAAGGGAGGCGATTTTCTCTCCTCTCAGTACGGGCGGAATGAAACGTTGCTTCTGTTCATTGTTACCCAGAGTCAATATCGGCGGTAGGGCGATACTGTGGGACATGAGACCGGCTGCAACCCCGCCTGACCCGGAACGGGTCAGCTCTTCAGTCACCACCACTTCGTGAAACAGGTCTGTCTCAATTCCACTCCACTCCGTAGGGTAGCAGGCCCCCAGGAGTCCTATTTCCGCGGCCTTAAAGTAAAGTTCCCGGGGGAATTCTCCTGCTTCCTCCCATTCGTCTACGTGAGGCTTAATCTCTTTCTCCACGAATCGGGTTATCGTTTGACGAAGTATCCGATGGGACTCCCCAAAATAATCTGTATCGCTATTCATTACTTTCCTGCACTGTCGGGAAGTTTTTTCGCTCTATGAGTGAAAGAACAGGCATCCAAGAATGGTTCATGCTGATCAGCAACGGTTCCGCTCATATTGGCGGTTGCCGGCAATGCCATCGAGCATCCCGTGGCGCATGAAGGCCGGTCTTCAAACCGCATAACCGGTTTTTCACGCTTCCTGAGTATTTATGTTAACGATAGTTCTTCCGGGCGTGGAGGTGGTATAACGATGGCCTCTCCGGTGGCCACGGTCTCTCCCCGCTGGTTCGTCCACAAAAGGTCTAGTTTTATCCGCCTCTTGGCCTCGAGCTTTCCCACGATTTCAGCGGTAGCAGTTATCGTGTCCCCGAAGAAGGTCGGGGCGCGAAACCGTGTGGTTATTTCAAGCAGTATGGTACCGAGTCCTGGAAGTTTTGTCCCGAGCACCGGAGCAATAAGACTTTGAGGAATGGCCCCGTGGGCTATACGTTTGCCAAAAGGAGTAAGTTTCGCAAACTCCTCGTTCACGTGCATTGGATTAAAATCGCCGCTGATACCCGCAAAGAGAATGACGTCGGACTCAGTAATGGTCTTGGCAAAAGATGCTTTCATACCGACTCGGCACTGATCGTAACTGAGTCCCAGTTCTAATTCCATGAGGTTCTCCCTTATCGATTGGCCGTCTGACTATTTGAATGTTGAAGTCCGCTTACTTGATCGTGCTCAGCAAGGAATACGTATCGTCAGTTCCGAAAATATAGAAAGACGTGTTCTTTGAAAAGCTTTTTCGTTTCCCATCTGAGAAATTTGTGTTTATCTGTGAATCACTCGATGTTGTAGTGCGAACTTGTCCTGGAGTATAAGATAAGGATATTAGTAGGTCGACAGGTCTTTCGCGGATGACTCGACCCGAGGAGGTTAACGTGCGGATTGCCGTTGTTGGTGTGGGTGCCGTCGGTGGATATTTTGGATGGCGTCTTGTTCAGGCAGGCGAAGATGTGGTTTTCGTAGCCCGCGGCGACAATTACAAGGTGTTGCGTGCGGGAGGGCTGACAGTTGAAACACCTGACGGAAATTCTTCAGTCAAAGCTGTCCACGTTGTTGACGATCCACAGGAATGTGGTCCAGTGGATGTGGTTCTCCTGGGGGTGAAGGCCTGGCAGGTTCCGTCGGCGGCTGAGGCCCTCCGGCCGTTGATCGGTTCCGATACTTTCGTGGTTCCCTTGCAGAACGGCGTCGAAGCTCCCTTTCGGCTCGCCGACACATTGGGTTGGCGCAATGTCTTTGGCGGACTGTGTTACATAGTCTGCTTCAAGCTGGGACCAGGGCATATTCGCCACGCGGGGATGGAACCTTACATAGCTTTCGGTGAAGTCGACCAAAAGTCGAGCGAAAGGGGCAGACCGCTCCAGGAGGCTTTCTTGAAAGTCAACGTGAAGGCGGAGATCCCTCCGGACATTCAGGTCGCTATGTGGGAGAAATTTCTGTTCATTGGTTCCTTGAGTGGTGTAGCGGCAATAACTCGGGCTCCGGTTGGAGTGGTCCGCTCCGTTCCCGAAACCAGGCTCATGCTCGAACAGATCATGAAGGAAATTGCGGCGGTAGCGGCCGCTCGAGGAGTATCCCTGATCCCGGATGCGATCTCCAGGACACTGTCTGTGATTGACCGGTTGCCGCCTGCAGCCACCACTTCCATGCAGAGAGATATTATGGAGGGCAGGCCATCGGAGCTTTCGGCCCATAATGGGGCGGTCGCCCGGCTCGGCGCGGATGTTGGGGTGCCTGCGCCATTGAACTCCTTTATTTACGGAAGCTTGTTGCCACTCGAACTCAAGGCTCGGGGAGAAGTGACGTTTTGACAGGAGGCTACCATCCGTTCGGACAATACTCGGCGTTCATTAGTATTGTCTTTTACAGAATTTTTAACGGAGCCGTCCCATCGCTATGACGCGTCCGGAATCAAAAATGTTGGCCCTTCTGGCGGGTTTTTTTGTTGGTTCCCGAATGTTATTCCTGTATGCGGGAGTCCGGTTTTATAGCCATCCGTTGGAAGGCGCCTGGCAGTACCTGGACCCGGAATTGCTCCGGAATGACCTTCTGACCAGCGTCTACCATCTACACTCGCAGCCGCCGTTGTTCAATCTTTTCCTGGGAGCGGTGGTGAAAATATCGGCAGGTTATGAGGCTGTAACCTTTGCTGTAACGTACGCCATTCTGGGTTTTCTTCTCTCCTCGTCAATGTTCCTGATCATGAACCGTCTTGGGGTGAGCGAGAAGTTAAGCTTTGTGCTCACCCTTCTGTTCATGATCAGCCCGTCAGCCATACTATATGAAAACGGCCTGTTTTACACGTATCCCCTTGCTTGTCTCCTGTGCCTCGCTGCAATATTTGTTCACAGGATTTCCGTAAGATCTACGTTCCCGGATGCCCTGATTTTTTTTACGCTGCTCGCGATGATTGTTCTGATCAGAAGTGTTTTCAACATCGTCTGGCTGACGTTTTTTCTTGTGGCCTTGCTCATTTCAAAGAGGAGTTCCTGGAAAAAGATCGTCCTGGGTTTCGTTATACCCTTTTCGGTGGTGCTGTTCTGGTATGGGAAGAACGTGAATCTCTTCGGAATGTTTTCGACGAGTTCCTGGCTGGGCATGAGCTTTGCTTACAACACCACGGCAAAATTGCCCAGGGAGACCGTAGAGTCATCGGTCAGGGACAATCTATTGTCGGAACTGGCACTTATAGAGCCATTTTCTCCTGTGTCGTCATATTTGCCTTACCTGCCGCCCGTGCAGAAAACGGGTGTACCCGCGTTGGACCATGAATTCAAGTCGACAGGAGCCATCAACTACAATCATATTGCCTATATAGCGGTATCACGAATTTACCTCCAGGACGGTTTGAAGGTAATGCGTCAGTTTCCTGCGAGTTATCTGTTGTCTGTCGCAGGGGCTTTCAGGGTGTTTATGATACCGGCCAACGAATATCATAAGCTGCGCGTCAATAGGGAACACATTAAGTTGCTTGAATCCCTTTACAATCCTGTGATCTACGGGCAGTTTCCGTCAGCCAGGGGAGAGATCCTGGGGGTTTTTTCCAAGGAGAATCTTGGACAAGCCGTATGGAGTCGGCTGAAACAAGTAGGGTTTGTAATTGTATTGATGTATCTTGTAGCGGTATGTTATGGCTTGAATCTTATTTATAAAAGTGTTCGCCGGCAGCCTTTAGACCTTCCTTTTATCCTGACAGTATCGTTTATGTGGTTCAACATTGTCTACGTGAGTTCAGTCGTGAATTTGGTTTCCAACACCGGCGAGAACAACAGATTCCGTTTCATGATAGACCCGTTTATTTGGATAATACTTGGGCTATTTCTTAAAAACCGACTTCCCGCTTTTTGGGGCCGTTTTCGGAAAATCTTGGCACGGCATCATGAAGGACGTGGTATCGGAGGGTGATAAGGTTTCCCAAGCTTTCTGTCTGAATGACACAATTTCGTTCACGATCGAATCCGCCACTCACCACCTTTGCTAAAGGAGTCAGGGGGGCATTGGAGAGAGAATGCGACATTAATTTTGGCAACAGCTACAAATCCGGACGCATATTGAACAGCTTCAACAAGCGAATTGTCGCGGGTGGAGGCTGAGAGCGGTCAATTTTCCCATCAAAGTATTTCACCCTAGCAGCGGATCTTATGTCCGGGTCGTTCAATGGTTCGTCACTCGGCAGCCTCTTGACGAATTGCGGTCGAAATTGGCTGTTGCAGCTCTTCATAAGGTAGGGTGTTCGATCTGGAAAGGCCCTGACTACATCTTCATTCGCCGCATCATCCTTTAGAAATACGAAAAGCAACTTATCGTCTAGCCTGGGGGATGGCCACGGCAGCGGCTGGATCGAGGGCAAGTCAGGCCGCCTCATATCTACGAAGATCAGGGCCTTTTTCTGTGTCAACTCTTGTCCAGCGTCAGCTTCCAGGGGTGTCTTGAATATGTCATACCGGTCTCTCAGATGAGCCGCTCTGATTGGAACAAAAAAAAGAACACTGGAGAGAAAAGATGCCACGCACAAAACTGGCACGAAGAGACTCCATCTCGAACCCTTGCAGGCAAACATTCTGTGAAAATTCATCAAGCCTTTTGCGGATAACAGGCAAAGAGGGATCAACAACTCGTAATAATATATGGGTATTGTGACAACTACGAGCGACCAACAGTAAAAAAAATGGCCACAGCACACGGTCAACATGATGGCAATCCACAGAGTATCCCAGGAATTCCAGTTACTAAAGACATTAAGCCAGTTTCTCGTACCGCTATTCTTTCTCAACCTGAAAACTACGTGACCAGCCACAATGGCAACTGCCGGGAGCAGGCTTATCGGCCAACCAAACAACCACATATTAATTAGAAATAAGGCCTTTGCTGAGTTCAGCATAGCAATTGCAGGCGTAAAAGTTCCGGAGGCTCTCTCGCCGAAACCTAGGCGTTCTGTCATACTGTAATAGAGAAAAGGAAACGTGAACGGATCTCCCGTGACCAAGGTATTGTAAAACATCAACAGGGCCATTACCGCAAGTCCTCCGGACAGCAGACCAATGATTGGCGGGAGCCATTTTCTGGGTTCTTTCCAGACCATGGTGATAGCGATGAAAGCGAACGGTAAGGCAAAACAAACGGCCGTCAAGGGACGTACTGTGAATGCCCATCCAAGGCACAATCCCAGGGAAGCACCCAAGGGAACACGAGGGCGTTCTTGAAGACGGAGCCATCCGTAAATGAATAGAATGAGCAAGAACAGCATGGATACATTGCTGAAAAGGGTGCCGGAGATAAACCAGAACCATGGGGATGTCCCCATCAGGAGGACTGCTATCGTTGCCTCTTCTTTTGAAGCAGTTCGAATTCCGATCAAATAAAGCAAAACCAGTGAACAGATCGCCATCAGGACCGTTGATACGTACGGGGACCCCACAAGCATTCCAACGGACAACAGCACCGAATGACCCCAAAGATACCTGGTAGTCCAAATCCAATTCATGATCATCCAGGACCTGCTTATGGACTCTGCCCCCGGTGGAACCGGCATTGCAATGCGGCCCAGCAGATACGTCTTGGCTTGAAAAAGGTACGCCTCTTCGTCCGGAATAATTGAACGACCAAAGAATACGAATTGAATCATTAGGATTGCGGCAAAAAAAGAGACAAAGACAGCAACACCCAGGCCGCGGGTACCAACAAGATATTGTACTATCCTACTGGTGTGCCACTCGAGGCGATGGTCCGAGGAGAGCACGAGCCTCAAGGAAATGAACACGCAGGCCGGGAACAGAGTCGCCATTCCCCAAAGGGACATGAGTAGTGCAGCCAGCCTGGGCCTAGTCGGGAAAATCAGAAACAGAATCGACAGGGTCGCAAGAGCATACACCCCAAAGAGAACAAAGCCGACTCTCGAATACCTCGAATACAGTCGCTGGTTTTTGCCTTCCGTAACCATTGTCCGACCAGCTAAGAGCTACTTAATGCTCCTTTTCATAAATATGATGACGTTTCAGATCTCGCACCTATGACTGAGCAACCGATGAAAATACGTCACCCAACTTGTGAACAGCGTTGCTCAGTGAAACCGGGCTGCGAGGCGAAATAAGCAACGGATCGCACCGTCGGTTTCAAAAAATGACACAACAAACAAAAAGTTCTGGTGTTCACAGGCGCCTCTGCGCGTTAAGATCACATTTTGAAATCAATTTCGTATTACACGACGGTCTGTTCCATTTGGATACCGCGACTCACAGAAGAAAACAATAACGGAAACCCTGATCTTTTTTGATCTTCACCAGGAATAAGAACAATCTCCCTTATATAACATGACCTTTTTCTTGTATTAAGGATTTCTGTCACTCGGAAGCTCGTGCGAATTTCAGCCAATCTTTTGAGACTTTTTCACTTCTTGCCGCGCTTCTGTCAAAATAGTGGAATCGTAAGATTTTCATTACAACTTTCCCTCGACCGCAGCCTGAAAATGTAATATAATTGCTCAACTATTCTGACTAGACCGCTGCGCATGAGATTTATCCTGAACCCGAGGCAGGCACGGGGAGACCTCGAATCTGCCTAGTAATTACCAGGAAAGGTTGGCATGTCATTGGGTTAAGAGGACGCGAAAAATAACAATTCAACATAGCTCATATCCACATGTTCTCTCCATGCTCCGCTCAGGAGACAGGCAATGTTTCTCTGGAACCGCATTAGGGCGTTGACGTTGACCGGGGTTAACACCATACAGGCTATGGTTATAAACATGAACTCCAAGGGCATGAATGAGGCACTTGCAGCGGAGGAAGGAAAACGGTTGGGCATCAAGGGCCAGCCGGTCTATGAAGAATTCGGACACCGTGTGTATGCCAGATGAGTGGACGACAACCCTCACGCCAGAGTTGCAGACACGGTGTACGGCAAAGCCCATAAACCTTTTGTGTATCGAGCCCTGCTGCCGGGCATCGTGAGGATTGCCGTATCCACGATTCCAGAAAGGGTGAAATCAGCGATAAATAAGCGATTTGGTCACAGAATTCCGCTCGGGCTGGGTTGGCCACCAAAATACACTACAGAGTATTTGGTCGCATCGGCTTTCATGTGGCTTTCACTAATTCTCTTCAATAAATTCCAAATAATAAAAGCACCGTTTCTAAGGAGATAGAAGTTGACCTTGTTATGATCAAAAAACACGCCTTGTAAGTAGTATCGGGAGAAGCGCAATGCTTAAAGTCGGTGTCATCGGGTATGGCTACTGGGGACCAAACATAGTAAGGAATTTTCAGGCTCATCCCGAGTGTGAAGTCGCACTTATATGCGACGTGAATTTTCAGCAGTTAACACGAGCCAATAAGGCCTTTCCTCAGATCGAAAAAATCGACGACTTCACTCAAGTTGTTGATAGATCAAATATTGATGTGGTAGCCGTGGTTACTCCCGTGTCCACGCATTTTGAACTCGCAAAGCAAGCATTGAAAGGCGGGAAGCACATTTTCGTGGCAAAACCTTTTACAAGGACTTCTGACGAAGCGAAGTCACTGATTGATACCGCTTCGAAACGCAACCTCAAGATTATGGTAGATCACACTTTCTTGTTTACCGGCGCAGTACGAAAAATTCTGGAGCTGGTTGAAAATGATGAATTAGGCCGGATCTATTACTATGACTCAACTCGTGTGAACTTGGGTCTTTTTCAGCGCGACGTCAACGTAATTTGGGATTTGGCTCCACACGATTTTTCCATAATGGACTATGTTCTCAAAACCTGTCCCCAGGCTATATCGGCCCACGGCCTCGCCCACTTTACTCAACATCACGATGTCGCCTACGTGACCGTATATTTTGCAGATAAATTAATAGCGCACTTTACTTTCAATTGGCTCTCACCTGTCAAACTCCGCAGAACCATTATTGGTGGTTCCCGACAAATGCTTCTCTGGGATGATCTTGAAGCCGATGAAAAAATAAAGCTTTATGACAAGGGGGTAACTGTAGAAACGAGGGAAGATTTCTACGACGTCTTGGTGGCATACCGCAGAGGTAGTATGTATTCTCCACTCATAGACCAGCGGGAAGCCCTCGAGGTAGAAATTGAGCATTTCGTTGACTCAATTATGAATGACAAACCTATTATAAATGATGGTCCTGCCGGTCTCCGTGTGGTTAAACTCTTGGAGGCATGCGACAGTTCTATCAATTCCAATGGAAAGGTTGTGAACATATCAACGAATTAGCAAAGATATCAAGTGACGTAAGGCTGGGCAAAAATGTTAGGCTCGGCTCCTTCATTAACCTATATGGTTGCATCGTTGGTGACAACACCAAGATCGGCGCCTTTGTGGAAATTCAAAAAAACTCCAAAGTTGGGAAAAACTGTAAAATATCTTCCCATACTTTCATATGCGAAGGTGTGTCCATCGGGGATGAATGTTTTGTCGGCCACGGGGCGATGTTCATTAATGACAACTATCCACGATCCGTGAACAAATGGGGCCAGTTGGAAATGGAGCAAGACTGGAGGGATCGGTTTCGCACAACTACAATAGGTGACAAGGTCTCTATCGGAAGCAACGCTACTATACTTGGCGGCGTGACAATAGGCGAAAAAGCTGTAATCGGGGCTGGTAGCGTCGTTACAAAAGATGTTCCTTCAAATCAGATATGGGCGGGCAATCCAGCCAAATTTATTCGCCAGTTGATAGACTGTGATGGTGATACATGAAGGTTCCTTTTGTCGATCTCAAGGCACAGTATCTTTCGATCAAATCCGAGATTGACAAGGCTATTCAAGAAGTGTTTGATCAATCCGGTTTTTCGGGTGGGCATTTCGCAGAAGCGTTTGAAGAGAAATTTGCGAAAGCGCATCAAACCAAACACTGTGTAGCCTGTAGTTCAGGGACCGCAGCGCTTCACTTGGTCTTGATGGCCTTGGATATTGGTCCTGGCGATGAGGTAATCGTACCTACAAATACGTTTTTCGCGACTGCCGAAGCTATTAGCCTGTGCCGCGCCAAGCCGATTTTTGTCGACTGTGATCCACACTATTATAATATAGATCCAAACAAAACTGAAAAAGCGATCACCAAGAAAACCAAAGCTATTATTGCTGTCCATCTGTATGGTCAACCCGCTCCGATTGATGAACTGAGAACCCTTGCTAGTGGCTTTAATATTAGACTAATTGAGGATTGCGCACAAGCCCATCTTGCGTTGTACAAAGGTCAACCGGTTGGTAATTTCGGCATAGCCGGTTGTTTCAGCTTCTACCCAAGTAAAAATTTAGGCGCTTACGGTGAAGGAGGCGCTGTGGTCACGAATGATGGGGAGATTTGGGAAAGAACATCTGCCCTTAGGAACCACGGATCCAAGCAAAAGTATTATCACAAGTATATAGGACACAACTATCGGATGGACGGATTCCAGGGGGCAGTCTTGAACGTGAAATTGAAATACCTTGAGGACTGGACCCATAAGCGTAGGCGGATCGCAAATTCCTATCGGAAATACCTGTCAGACATAGAGGAAGTTATTGTTCCAGAAGAAGCCCCTATGGCTAGGCATGTTTATCATCTGTTTGTAGTGAGAGTTCCCCAGCGCGAACTATTGGTGAATCATCTGGCAAGTATGCAAGTTTCGACCGGTATTCATTATCCCGTTCCATGTCATCTTCAGAATCCGTATGTTCAGGAAAGCCGCAAGGGTATTAACCTAAACGTCAGCGAGCAATATTCAGGTCAGATATTGTCCTTGCCGATTTTCCCTGAATTGACAGACGAAGAGGTTCAATATGTCGCCGAATGCATCCATGCTTTCTATAAAGCGTGAACTCAAAGGCGCTCGAGTGGTAATTACTGGAGGAGCGGGGTTCATAGGCTCTTATATTGCTGATTTGCTCTTGGAAGCCGGAGTTGGTGAAATTGTTTTGATTGATAATATGGTAAGGGGGATGCGCTCTAATGTTCGTCACGCCCTCCTTTCCGGAAAAGCTAGGCTGGTTGAAGGGACCATTTCTGACAAGCATTTGGTGGAAGGTTTGTTTCGGGGCATGGACTACTGCTTCCACATGGCAGCGTTGAGGATCACGCACTGCGTCGAGAATCCCCGAGACTGCTTTGAGACGATGTACGCTGGGACATTCAACGTATTAGAGAGCTGCGTTACCAACAAAATGAGAAAGGTGGTAGCAGCTTCATCTGCTTCAATATACGGGATGGCTGATATCTTCCCCACGACCGAGACGCATCATCCTTACAATAACCGAAATCTCTATGGAGCGGCCAAGAGCGCCAATGAGTCTATGATGCGAGCTTTTCACGAAATGTTTAATCTTGAATATTTGGCTCTACGTTTTTTCAATGTGTACGGTCCACGAATGGACACCACCGGCAAATATACAGAAGTAATTATTCGCTGGTATCGGCTGATAAAAGAGGGTAAACAGCCGATAATCTATGGGGATGGCAAACAGACCATGGACTTTGTCTACGTCGAAGACGTTGCCCGCGCTTGCCTGCTTGGTCTGCAAAGTGACGTCACCGACGAAGTTTTCAACGTCGCTTATGGTAAAGAAATTTCGTTAGAGGAGTTGTGTTTCACACTACTAAGAGTAATGAACTCCGATATCATTCCCGAATATTTTCCTGTGCCGAGTGACCGAAAAAAAGTTGAGGTGGCTAGACGACTGGCCGACGTGTTCAAGATTAAAGAACTTCTGGGTTTCCGCGCCGAAGTCGCTCTTGAGAAAGGTTTGTTCAAATTGGTGAACTGGCTTGACAAAAAAGAAATACTTGCGGGCTAACTCAAAATGGTCAGGACAACTCGCCTCAACCTGAATTATGGAATTCTTTGCTCTCGATTTACATTTACAAATAGCGCTATATTGTTTCCTGGAGGCTTTCTCTAAGCTAATGAAAGGTGCAGTATTCTAAATGGGGGGCTTTTCAAGGTTCGCGACGTAAATTCCAGGAGTGTCATCATATGAAGGCCGTTGTTCCATCTGCCGGACTCGGCACAAGGTTGCTTCCTACAACCAAGTCCGTCCCAAAAGAGTTGTTACCCATTCGAGGAAAGCCTGCGATTCATTGGGTCCTGGAAGAGGCCCTTGAAGCCGGTTTCACTGAAATTATAGTTGTTATTAGTTCTCGGAAGGCAGCCGTACAGCACTATTTGACACCTCTAGCCGAAGACGATCCGATGAAAGGACATCCTGGCTTGGTGGATCTCCAACGGATGCTCGGGCGCTTGAACATAACTTTTGTTATCCAACCTGAACCATTGGGGCTAGGTGACGCTATCCTCCGCTGCCGAGAACTAATCGGAGACGAACCATTTGCTATATTGTTACCAGACAATGTTTGTCCAGTTGGATCTACGCTGTTAAAAGATATGGTGGAACTTCATCGGGTTCATGGGCAAAGCTGTGTAGCACTCAGGCAAAATCACGTGAGGGGCCGCCAAAGGCAAAGCGTATTCGTGGTGAATCGTATGTACGGTCCCATATATGAAATCCAGCGGGTCATCTCAAGAGAAAAGACAAAAACAAAGAAGGGAGGGATGCTTGGTCTAGGTCGTTACATTTTGGAACCTGTTTCGATCAATTATTTAGAGCAAGCCCGAACCAGGTGCGAGTCGGATGAATCCCCTGCCTTGGAAGGCTTGGCGCGCGAAGGCCGGTTGATAGGGCTGATGTCGTTGGAAAATGTCACGGACATTGGGCAGAACGGGGTGAACTCTCCGGAAGCATGGAAGGACCCTTGGAAACTGGAAGTGCCCGGACAAGAGTCCTTGTGGGGCTTGCATCGTTCCCTTCGAGAAGAGATCAGAAAGCGCTGGGGTCGTTCAGTGCCGTTTGCCGACGAATTGTTTGATCGGTGGGAACGCGCCGCTTTTCTGGGCTTTGGCAAGGAATCAAGCATATATGACAGTAGTTTGGTGTTAGGCGATGTCCAAGTAGGCGAACAGACCTGGATCGGGCCATTCACTGTTTTAGATGGCCGAGGAGGCCTCAGCATAGGCCGGTACTGTAATATTTCAGCTGGTTGCCACCTCTATTCCCACGACACCGTCAAATGGGCTTTAACAGGAGGGCGAGTTCCGGAAGTGCTCCAACCCACAAAGATTGGGGACTTCTGTTATATCGGCCCCATGTCCATTGTAACGCGCGGCGTCACTATTGGTGAGCACTGTGTAATTGGCGCTAATAGCTTCGTTCGACTAGACGTGCCCGCTTTCAGTATAGCCGTGGGTAATCCCGCTAGGATTGTGGGTCAGGTGGAAATGTTTAACGAAGCGGATGTACGACTCATTTACGACAAAGGGTAGCAAATGACCTGCTCAAATCTGTGTTCCATTGTGGTTCCTTGCTTCAACGAGGAAGCCAACGTTGAGTACTTCCACGAGGTTCTTACCTCTGTAATCGACGGACTAGATTTTAGATCTGAAATAATTTTCGTAGATGATGGCAGTTCGGATCACACCTGCGAAATCATACGTGCGCTGGCCCAAAAAGATGACAGAGTCAAATTGTTGCAATTCTCTCGTAACTTTGGCAGCCATGCTGCACTCTCAGCAGGGCTTCACTGGGCGGCGGGTGATTTTGCAATAATGATTTCAGTAGATCTTCAAGACCCTCCTGATTTGATACCAGATCTGGTAGAGAGATGGCGGGACGGTTTTCATGTGGTATGGGCAGTTAGGCAATCTAGAGATGATCCGCTCCTTACAAAAATACTGGCATCAGCTTTCTATGGGCTTTTACGTCGTATAGGCCTACCCAATTATCCTGCTTCAGGGATGGATTTTGGTCTCGTAGATCGTCGTGTATTGGATGCTTTTAGGAAATTTCACGAACTCAACCATCTTGTCACTGGGATGATAGTGTGGCTCGGGTTTCGTCAGACTCAAGTACATTACAATCGCAAAGGTCGTCATTCGGGGGCTTCCAAATGGTCTTTGGCCAAACGTATCAAAAAGGCCGTTGACGGCATTGTGTCTTTTTCGTATTTACCCATTCGCATCACGTCCTATGTTGGCATCACGGTATGCCTGACGAGCTTCCTGTATGGTCTTTTTATATTCATTCGCCGACTGTTCTTCGGTCTCGGAGAAACAGGATGGCCTTCGGTTATGGTGGCTGTTCTTTTCCTTGGCGGTATCCAAATGATAACGCTTGGTATACTAGGAGAATATTTATGGAGAGGAATGGAACAGGCCAAAAAGCGCCCCATGTACGTTATTATGGAACAACTTGGCTTCGATAAAGAATATTCAAAATGAACGACCTACTCTGAATATGTATCAGGAGACCTCTCAACAAGGTTGGAGTGAAATCGAGACCCAAAATGAAATCTCTTAATCTGCCATTGACGCGCCCATATTTGCAAGGGGAAGAGCTACAAACTTTATCAGATGTTCTTGATTCAGAATGGTTGACACAAGGGTCATACGTCACGGACTTTGAAGATTCTGTCGCCCAATACGTGGGAGTCAAACACGCTGTTGCATGCACTAGTTGTACAACCGCTCTTCATGTTGGTCTTTTGTTGCAAGGCGTTGGAGCGGGTGATGAGGTGATTATTCCATCCTACACGTGGATCGCAACAGCTAACGTTGTGCGCATGGTAGGAGCGATTCCTGTATTCGTTGATATCGATTTATCAACCTTCAACATTGCCCCAGAACTGATAGAGGTAGCTATTACACCTTGTACCAAGGCTATTATCCCTGTCCACCAGTTCGGCTTGCCGGCGGACATGGATCGTGTCAACGAGATAGCGCTTCGCCATGGGTTGGCGGTCGTTGAAGACGCGGCCTGCGCCATAGGTAGTCAATATGAGGGGAAGGCAATAGGAAGCCTGGGCAATCTTACATGTTTCAGTTTTCACCCTCGGAAAGTAATCACTACAGGCGAAGGCGGGATGTTGTTGACAGACGATTCAGATATCTCGCAACAGGCTCGTGTTCTGATTAATCATGGCGGGTCGGTGTCTGGTATTATCAAACATAAGGCAGGAACAGTTGAGGCGCTGTTGGCGGAGGAGTTTCGGGAGGTGGGATATAATTTTAGAATGACAAACCTGCAGGGAGCTTTAGGGGTGGTACAGATGAAAGCGCTGGACGATATACTGTTTGAGCGGCGAAAACGGGCTGAATTATATAATGAAGAGTTTTCAAAAATTCCCTGTATAATTACCCCGAAGGTTCCGGCATACGCTCAACACAACTGGCAAACATACGCCATACGCATAGATGCCGACAGCCCGATTACCAGAGATTCACTAGCCCAACGTCTCCTGGATGCAGGCATCTCATGTCGTCCGGCATACATGGCCTGCCACGTGCAACCTCTCTATAGATCGATCTACCCAGACCTGATTCTCCCGAATACCGAGAAAGCGTTAAAAGAAGTTCTAATTCTTCCGCTTTATCCAAGAATGTCAGCCAGAGAGCAAGAGTATGTAACTGACACAATTTACGGCTTGATTTACAAATCATGAATTATAATCCCCAACGACACATGTCAAAAACTCTATAACCATCGGATTCAAAAACATATTGTCTTTGAGCTTCATCAGACCAGAAGATTTTTTCTCCAGGGTGCAACAGGTACCAGCGAATATTATTTGTCCTTGCAATTCTAATAATGCATTCTTCGGAAACGCATTCTTTAAGAGCATTGTGAACTTCTTGTCTTTTCTTGATTAATCCAAAATATGGACTCTTTTCTGAAATCCTTCTAAGATAGGGATGGGATAGAAACAATCGTCTCTCGCTAATGCCACACACAACATTAAAATAATTGTCCTCAGACGAATCGAGCACTACATCTCCTAATATGCCATTATCTCGAATAAATTCTGCCGCTTTCCACAAACCAGTATCAACCTTAAAGTGTTGCAGCCTAGAAGTCCAGTGCCCAACATTGAAAACTCTTGAGCCTAATCGCAAAGGAATTATTAATAAACAAAAACTTACAACCCACAAAACCAATTCTAATCGTGATCTGACAAACCACGACCTCTTTGAGAAGTAATTAACGCTTCCTTTAACCAGATTACAGAATCTACCCGTTAACCAAATGGCCGAGAAGTAGTACACTACGTGAAATGGCCTATGGTGAAATTCATCAACCGTTCCCAACCTATTAGCATTAGCCGGCATTGCCAAAATTAGGATTGTCCACAAAAAAAGACACAAGAAGGGGATCTCATCGCGGAAATTCAATAGGCCTTTTTTCCAGAGATAGCATGTAAGTATAAACGATAGCACAAGGACAGGTCCTAAAGCCCCAAGCCATGTCAGAACGGTCCCAATTGCAAGATCATCCAGAATGAATGAAGTTCTTTGCGTAAGCCAAAAAATGGTCGTGTGCAAATGAGGCTGGCCTTGACCAGAGTGGGGGAAAATATCCCGAAAAAACTCGATTGCCCATGGTTTGCCGAGGGAAATGTAATTTAGGGACCATGCAAGTAATGCCGCAAGCCCTAATCCGACCATGAGGCAGAGTATTCCCAACAACCTTTGCATTTTGCCCAAACGAGGAAAAGACAAGATCGCCCAGAAACTTGCTGCTGGGAAAACAACCACGAACACATGGACCTTAAAAAAAATTAAGCTGGTTATTGGAATAAACCCTGCGAGAATGATGCGTGCATTCCCTTTGGTTATTCCCTGGCCGATTAATCCGAGGCCAACCGCAGCTATGGCGTTTCCATAAAGATGTGCTGGTCCGACCTGACCTAGCCAATGGTAGCTGAAATAGCCGAGACCGCAGCCGAGCCAGTACGGATCTGGCAGCAGAGTTATTGCAAGAGCGCACAAAATCCCTTCCTTTTTTCCCCACATCGAGTTTCCAAAGACAAAGGCGCCAAGTCCGGAAAGCAATCCCCCGAAAGGAAGCCAGAAAGCAGTGGCTACATTTATGGAAGGCAGATTGCTTACTCCGCGCAAAATTGAGGAAAAGATATAAGAAAGGTAATGATACATAGGTGCTGGAATGCCATATATTATGGCAAATTCTTGCGAAGATCCCAACATTGCGCCTTCGCAAATCCGTTGAATCATCGAAGAATGAATGAAATAGTCTGACCAAGGAAGAAATATGATTTCCTTACCGATAACAACTTTCTGTATAATTCCCGTCTGACTCAATAGAGACACTGCCAGGCAGACGATTGTTAGGAGTTGAAGGCTTCGAGCCCCAATACTAACTTGTCGAATAAATTCGGTTTTGACAATCAATGAAGAAAATGTTCCGACGCACAGGACAGTGAACAATACAACCACATTTGTGGTACTCGGTAAGCAGAAAACAACAAATCCTAGCACCAAACTTATCAACCAAAAACCGATTACGAAACAGGATTCAACTGTCAAAATTGTAACTTCTTCAATCGAGAAAGCTTTGTAGTAGATACGTCCCCAAACTATGCATGTCGGCGGAGCCAAAACAAGGAACAAGATTCCAAAAAAATTGGGCTTGGTTCCGAATAGGGTCAGATCGCAAAACCAAAAGACTGATATAACAAAACAATAGCAGATCACCAGCCACAAACTGTCTAGACCAAAATTTCTTTTTCCCACGATTGCTTGGCTTTCTTGTACTGGTTCAGCGTTAATTGGACCAATCCGATTTTTGTTCAAGCTATTGCCGGAACCCTATGCTCCGAACCGTTTGCATTCCAAGGACACCATGGGGCTTCGCACCAGACCCGGGAGTTTTTGAGGCATCAGGTATCGACCGCTGAAAAAAAACGTATAGTGTTCCCAGAGCAAGAATGAGCGCTAGAAAACAACTGAAGTAAAACGAACCGATTTCCTGGTAACCCGGCATTTAATGAAAAATTCTCACGTCAAGTTTGAAAGGACTGGGCGTAGCCTAGAGTCGAGTGTACTGAAATACTACATCTACTGCTTCAAGGGCTGCTTCGTTCATAGACGACCTTCCCATATTTGTCTGCCAAATAAACGATGTGACAATCGGTGCTTTCCATCAACTAGCGCTTTGCGCCCGGCTCGGCTATGCGCCCGAGCCCAACGGATAAAAAATCATTCTCCACGGCCAGTTGCCCAATCTTGGCGTGAAGCTCCTTCACGCTTGAAACTGTCTGCTGTGGCTTTTCCTTGGAAAACACTTCCTCTGCTCGTTCAAGAAGCTGCTTTTTCCATTGGGCTATCTGGTTTGGATGTACCTGAAAACGCTCTGCCAATTCGACAAGCGTCTGTTGTTACTTGATCGCTTCCACAGCCACCTTGGCCTTGAAAGCCGTTCCGTGGTTCCTTCTGGGTCTCTTTGCCATTTCCGCTGCTCCTTTCTCTTCCCTTAGTTTAGAGCAGCCTTACCACTTATGTCATTGTCCAATTTTTCCAGACCAGCTATGTGATTTTGATTTCCCGGAAACCAATGTAGCGAAAGAGAATTAAATCGCGTGACGCGCGTCCTAGGGGATTTTTCGAAGCTGATATTCAATCAAACGCAACGGTCAATACTATCTGTCCACTTTATAATCCCTCTGCTCGAGGTGGCCTTCAAGGTTGTTGATGATAAGCTCGCCTAGCATCCTGTTGCCCAAATTATTGAAGTGAGAGGTTGCTGAGAGACTTCGATCACCGTGAATCCTGTAAACCTCAGTAGCCAACTGGCCTAGCCAAACTAAACCGGCCGATAACGCCGCTTTTTCGAGGAGATCATCTGTTTTTTCATCAAAACCCAGGTTGAAGGCAAAAAACTTAACTCCCGGCCTCTTCTTTCTTTCTCTCTCGAGAAGCTCTCTTGTAACCTCGACAGACTTATTGAGGAGTTGTTTGGTTTCCCCATCAGTAAATTCGAAATAATAACCATTAATTGGATACCATAAGCTGTAGAAATTACAAGCGAAGCGACCAATCACCGTAAGACCGGTAGTCCGACAAATGTACATGAGCCACTCGTCTTGCCCTCTGTCGTGCCACACGCACTTACCATTTTCCCAATACGGTCGGGGCACGGACCCACCGCCCGAATTGTACCTCTGAAGTAATTGATAACAATTATCCGATAAGTCATTTGAGCACATTTGAAAAACAACGATTCTGGGAGTCACTTCACTGAATACTCGGTCGAGCAATAATATTTCTTGCAGGGTGCCGTATCCTATCACGCCGATCGCGCTGACTGGAATGTCTGGTAATTGTCGTTGTACCTCATAATAGTAAGTGTTTTTATCTGATGTTTCACATTCCTGAGTAAAGGAGTCACCCACGAACAAGATGCCGTTTTTTCCTGTTCTAAGTCTGAATCCGAGGTCATCGGTAGAATAGTCGAGGGTGTATCTGTTCCCAACAAAATCTTTCAGTGTTTTGGTAATTTTTTCATTTCTCCTGAGTGTCCATCCTAATTCCGGATCCAATGTAGTCAAAGGATGATATCCCAGTCTTGTCAATACCAGAAGCCCGTCCCGATAATAACGATGCGTCCGGTACGCTAATTCTAATCCTGACATTATTAGGACGATAACTGAAAAAATTAAACAACAATATGCCAACAAGGGATGTCTTACAAACCATCTGTCACAATGACCTTTGCGCCTTGTTTCCGAACTATTCATGTGAGGTCCTTTTTTCCCCACATTTCAGCTCTCGTTGAACATAATAGGTCAAAAAGGTGTTGGTTGAATATGGTTTTGTGGCTCTGCCCCATCTCTTCACATTGTTGGATTGGCACCGAGGGCAGACAGGATGCCCCCAGAGATACTTGCCGGTCCAAACCCAATTCGTGATCATCATAACCCTGCTTAAAGACTCTGCCGCAGGTGGAGGCAGCATTACGATCCGGCCCAGCAGATAGGTCTTACTTTCCGCACCATTTGGGCTCCTGATGAGATTCCCGGTTGGTCATTAAGAGACCTCCCGCTGCGGAGTATGCAGCAAAAAACCTACACAGAACGATGCCACCAGGCAGTTGGACCAAAGCATACGGAAAGCCGGTATTGGAGCGGTCATGCCCAACGCGATTGAGTTGATGACAAGGGGAGCCACAATCAGCAAATACCGCCACTCCTTCAGTCGTATTGAAATCAGCAAGGCAGCACCAATAGCGAAATAGAGATACAGCGCAGGACTCCGCATCAGTCTTTCGAAAGGTTGAGCCAATTGGACCAATTTCCCGACGATTTGCAGTACTGCTCCGGAAAGCTTGGAATCCAAGGCGAGGCCAAATTTGTTGTTCATGATTGTCGTTATCTTTCCCGTGTCTTGTACGTCTATGGTCCCCTGTTCAGGAGGCGGCAGCTTGAGGTTCCATACAAATGCACTTTGGCACTCCAAGTGCTCGAGTGCAACCTTGGGGTTGCGAGCAGTGAGTTCCGCAAACAGCTTAACAAATCTAATTTGGTTTGCTGCCAGGAAATCCCAATTAAACCGCACATCACGTTGAAAATGGTGATCGAATGTTGGCATTAGGGAAACACAATTGTACTGCCATCGGTCCCCAATCGGACGCAGATTATTCAAAAAGGCTATCTCCTCTGAGTTCATGGGAGTGCCGGCATTCAGGTGCGCTGCAACATGGTGAACCATGAACTGAAGCCCTGGGCCTAGTCTCGACACACCCGCGAGCATATAGACCGGACCGATCATTACCAGCCATAGTGCGACAGATAGACTAAATGCCAGCAACAATTGACGCTTGCAATTAGAATATGCCAGGAGGAGCAACACCAGCGCACCAAACGCCATTGCTGGTCCATTGTGCCGAAACAATGCCACTAGGGCGGTGGTAATTCCCAGCAATACCCACGACCGTGGTTGGACAAGCCAATCTCCTCGAGAAACGACCACTTGGTACATGAGTATAGACATGAAGGATATCGGTGTGCTGTGGCAACGTCTTTCAAGATCGTGACAACCAACACTCCATTTACGGGTGACAACGCGACGAGGAGACAGATTATCCAGGCAGCCCATTCAGGCACACCATTTCGCCATAGAAGTTGCAGACCGTATCCGACAGCCAGACTGAGCGCTAGTATCTGTGTAATAGCAATGGACGCCGGTGAAAGCCAAATATTCGTAATCATCCAGTTCATCATTGTGTGAAAGGGCGGATGCCAATCGTCCAATTGCCCGGACAGCATTTGTGACCATTGATTAAGAGAGTCCGGAGTCATTATCCCCGGCCAAAAGAGCAATAACCAAAAAGACCACGCCGTCACACATGTAATAACAAATCTCCACATCGCATATCACCCCTTACTTCAGACCTCTACAGTGTTTGAGTACTTGAAACACAGCCATCACACGACCTACCGCCCACTCGACTCCTGTATTCGTAAGCGCTTGCGCAGCATCCTCAGGAAACGCCGTGGCGGTCGAGGCCGGGGTGTAGGAGGAGTCGACTATCACCGCAGGCGTAAGGCCTTCATTGCTGAGCACGGGTTGTTCTCTCTCGTTGCAGCCCATGCCACAACCTGTCAATCCTCTCGGAGGTGAACCACCAACCGGAGAGTCGTATGCGGGAGAACTGCACGTACCGTTCGGAGAAGGGAGCGGCCGGGTTCAGCCGGCTGTTCCTACTGCCATCGGTGAGTCGACTGTAAGTCGCCTTCAGGCTTGTTCGCCTATCTGGAAGTAGTCATGCATGCCCGCTCCATCTGGTCCTGCATCTCAACATATTGAGCAATGACGTCATCCGTTACATCGCCACCGCTTGCAGCAAAATATCCGCAGACCCACAGATGACGACCCCAGAATTCCCGTGCAAACTTCCGATATTCGCTCAACAGCTTCCGAGAGGTTTTCCCTTTCAGACCGGTCTTCCGGCCTATAATATTTCAACCCATAACTTAGAAGCATGACCCGGTCAAACTGGTTCATCAAAGTACACAGGTTTAGGCACCATATTCTCTGTCTCTGTCACACAAATCTGGTGCCGTCCCCGACTCGAGGTACTCAGCATCTTCATTGACGGACCATACATCATAATGTCCGCCCAGCACATTTCTCGCAGCAAGGATGCCTGTCATGACGGAATGGTCTTGGTTGTTGTACTGGAACAGCCCTGCTCTCCCCATAGGGTGCAACCCTTCAAGGGTTCTCAGGTAGCCCTTAATTGCGGTCACGTGCCTCTCGTATCCTTTGGCGATGACAGGATACGCTGACTCGCTGAACACCACGAACGCGTCCTCCAGTTGATGAGACGAGTTTAGGAAACCGACTTGTTTTAGCTCCTTGGTGGCAAGGTCTATTCGTTCCTCGTCACTCATAACATCGACCTCGTCTCCCGTCGATGAGAAGAATTCAACCGTGACCGGAAAGACGCCGTCGCCCCGGGGGAGTTCGGACGAAAAGTTTGCAAAATTGGCGATGCGGCCCATATGCTGTTCGGGAGAGTGAACATAGATCCAGTTGTCGGGAAACAAATTTGCCTTACCTTTTATGATTAGGTTGACGCAGTAATGGTTGCGAAAGCTAAGCGAAGCCGCTGCCGAGATAATTTCGTCCGGCGCGGGTGGCGAAAGCATATCCAGAAGTTCCGTTAAAGGCGCACTGGAAAGCAGATGCTTGCAGACTATTTCATGATGATCCCCAGAGGTCCCTGTGAACTCCACTGTCCAGTGGTTAGTCTCTCGATACACCCTGGTGACGGTGGCACCGGGGACATACATGCTTCCGTTGGTCACTATCTGGTCAATCATGCGCTCATACAGAGTCCCTGCACCGCAGCGAGGGTAAAGAAACCTATCAACCAAGGTTTTGATTCGCGAGCCACTGTGCTTTGTGAGTGAATTGTAGACGGCCCTAAACAGACTCAGCCCCTTAATGCGCTGAGAAGCCCAGTCAGCACTGATTTCAGCACAAGGGATGCCCCATACTTTTTCGGTATAGTGCTTGAAAAAGGCCTCATAGAGAACCAGACCAAAATTATCAGCAACCCAGTCCTCGAAGGAAACTGGTTTCCTAGGCTGAACAGCCAGCCGTGCTCTTCTCAGGCCATAGCTGGCGAATGCCCGCACTGAAGTGCCGACACCAAGCCCGAACAACGCATTGATGGGTGACAGCGGATAATTGAACAGCTTGCCTTTATAAAGAATGCGGGTCAGACGGTCAACCATTATCAGATCGTCCTTCAGAATCGACCTCCACATAGATAGAACTTCGTTAGACTTCGTAAAAAAGCGATGAGGTCCCACATCGAAGGTACATCCCCTACGCTGTATGGATCGCGAGAGGCCCCCTGGTCTATCCAGTTTGTCGAGAATAATGCACTTTGTGCCCGCGCAGACCAATGTCATACCTGCAGCGCATCCAGCAGGGCCAGCCCCGATTATGACCGTATCCAATTTGTCATACATTGCGGACCAGCGCAATAATTAGAGAAAACCCACGGCTCAGGCCTTCTTGGAAAGTGAAAAACTTGTGCATTAGAAAGCTATACATTGGGGTGACGCCAACCGCCGTAACGTGGGCAATCGTGTGGGCACTGGTCGTGAGGAATTCCTAAGACGTTTGCGAAGCTCCCTTGCCCTGGTTCTTTTCATGGTAAATGACGTGATCAACCACGGGCTTTAAAGCACTTTCAATTAACTCCCGCGTTCCATCAGTGGAGCAGTCGTCCACCAAGATAATTTCCTTCTCATTTTCCAAAAGAGAAGCCTTCACAGACCTGACCAACTGCTGTATCGTTGATGCTTCATTAAAGCACGGGATGACGACGGAAACCTTCATATAACGTTCTTGTCCTCCAGATCGCGCATCCTGAAACTGAAAAACTTTCTTGTTCTTGACAGATCAAGAACACGGAATTCAATTGCTATCCAAAATATAACCGGGGCCCCTTAAACGGACAATATGATACAACTCAACGAGCCTTTTGTGGTGGTCAAGAAAACGACTTCACCGATTCATATCAGTGGTGGATAATTTCTGGTCCAGAAATTTGAATTTGCCTTTGCTGGTTCTTGGGATTTCGTTCACGAAGATAATTTCCAATGACGTGTCCTCTCCTAATTTTTCCATCAACTCGTTGCGAATCCTTGTTGTATCGTTCGCGTTATAAGACTCTTTGGGGATTACCTTGAGCACTACTTCCCCAGGCTTTTCCTGATAGAATTGGAATTGCCTGACATTGTCGAACACGTCATTGTGCATGTTTATTGCCGTCATGGATATGCGTCGTCCTGTTCCGGTCAGAATCACTTCGTGGCTTCTCCCGGTTACCTGTTCCAGGAGCTGGACGGATCGATCGCAAGAATTGCACACATCAGGACCCTTGACAGCCATGTCCATGGTCCGATATCGTATAAAGGGCGTGACACGCATGTGAAAAGAGGTCCCCACCAGCTCCCCTTCCTGACCTTCTTCCGCCTCTTCGCCATTAAGACCTATGATTTCAGTGTATCCGTAAAACGGCCACACATGATATTTTTTCTTTAATTTGCACCAAGGCGCAAAAATGACCCGCTCCGCTTGGCCATACCACGCAAAAGGCACGGCAGTCGGAAACACACGGTCTATTTTGGTCAGTATCCAGTCGTACACGTTTTCCGATCCCAATAGAATCAGTTTGAACGATATATCCCCGACACGACCGGCTTCCACCAGTAAATCGCAAAGCAGGTTGATCGACGACGGATAACCCTGTAATACCTGCGGCCGGAAACGTTGTATTGCATCGACGTAGGCATCAATAGTCCTCTCCGTAAGATAGTACGACGAAAGCCATAACTCGTTGCTGTACGGATCATATCTCCATGGCTCACTTTCGCTTCCGACAAAAGATCCCCTCAGTACAGCGCTAAGCTCTCCCAAGCGCCAACCGACAGACGACCAGGCAGAAAATAAAAAAGCATCCTCTATCTCTCCGATGTACCACGGTTCGTAGAATCCCATGGGTATTCCGGTGGACCCACCGGTGGCCTCATAAACCCCGGTCAGACTTCTTACACTGAAATCTTTGAGATTGTCCCGAATGAGTTCTTTTGTAGTAAAAGGCAATAATCTAATATCATTGAGTGTTCTGATGTCTTCAGGGGTAACTCCGTGGGCCCTGAAGAGTTCCCTGTACCCGCGGGTTTTGTCGTAAGCATGACGAACCACGGCCTTGAGTTGGCTGAACTGCCATTGTCGGATTTCATCTGAAGGCCAGTATTGTGCTGACTTTACAAACCGGCGCCATTTTCGGTAGGTCGAACCATACCTCCACGTCTGAGGGATACAGCTCAAACAGAGTTTCACCGGTTTCTTTAGGCCGGCCGGTATGAACCTGGAGAGCCTGCTATACATTACGCTTTACTCCGGTGCGCCTTAATAGTACACATAAACCTAGCTTTACAAAACCTTCACCAAACTGCTTAAAATTGCCTTAAAGGAACTGCAAGGTAGGACCATCCGGCTCTAAATGAAGCTAAATATAGCTCCAAATCATGTTTCGGTCAAGAAATCCGGGTCGTTGTGGGAGTTCCATTGATTTCGCCCAGTTTCTCATTACTGCTCGTTCAGAGCGAATGCTATCCGAGTGAGTTTTGCCCTTTCAACCTGCCCATGATATATGCCAGGGCGAGGATGATGCAAAACAGCGAAAAGTATTGCTCGTGATGATAAATGGACACATACCGGTGGGGAATGGACGCCAAAAGAGCCGAGAATAGCCCAACAGAAACCGAATAAATGAGTCCATCCTCAGACTTTATGGATTGGGCAAATTTCTTCACTGCCAGGATGATCATCGAGTAATAGAGCGCTGTAGCCAGTATGCCGGTTTCAGCCATTCTCAAGAGATATTCATTGTGAACGGTGTACTCCCATTGCCCCCTGTAGCGTGGCGGCACATATTGCTCTACAAAAAAATTGTAGTTGTTGGGCCCTACACCAAAGATTGGGTGGTCGGCAAACATGCTGAACGCAGTCGCCATAAGAGGCCCTCGATCTTCGCCATAAGGCGCGGTCACGAATCTGTGGTACACCATGGGAAGGAACATCATGCCGACCAGTGCGCACACGATGAGCGTCAGGACCATTGTGTGAGCTGCTATACGACGTCTTCGATAACTCACAATCAACACTATGACGGCCGATATGCCAATTGACGCGAGGGCAATTCTAGCTCTGGTAGCCGTCGCTCCGAACAATATGATGAACATTGAGGCAAGAGCCATCAGCCGCCTCAGGGGCTGGGTGTAAACGAAAAAGGCCGCCAGGAAAATAGGCAGAATTGTGGCCAGAAATATTGCGTGATTGTCAAATGATCCGAAGAACCCCCTGGATCTGAACGCTCCTGTTGCCGCGGCGCCTGCCACTTCACCATAAATAGTGTAGTTGGTTTTTGTGATGAACTGAAAAGTTAAGTATAACCCTTGTACCACGCCTATGGCCATCAATCCGTACACAATTATTTTGAAATCTCGACGGGTCTTTACGTTGTTGACCAGGTAGAGAAACAACAGGAAGCCTTTCGCAATAACAAAGGTCTCATAAAAACCAAATCTTGATATCTTGGCTACTCCGACACTCAGCGTGAACAGGCAAGCGACCCAAGCCAGAAAAAGAGCGCCCAACCATCCGCCCAAGGTGGCTGCCTGCTCGCCTTTTTCACCGGTACCGAGGGACAATGCCCAGTGGGCATACAGTACAAGAAGGATGACGTCTACCGTGTCGATTCGAATGCCCGCGGCAAACAAAACCGACTCAAAGGGCATCTTTTCATAAACCAGGTGTCGGCCAAATCCGAATGTACCTGCAAATATCAAGACAAACAATAGGAACGACTTGGCATCCTTCATGAAAACTGCGAGGCCGGCGAAGAAGAGGATTGCCCCGTGGATGTACAGGAACATTCTCCAGCCAAGGCCAAGAAGGCTTACGTAGGCAAAACCGAAGAGAGGGAACAGAATACACGCCAGTATGAGGAAAATGAGATTCCGAGGTCGTGATACGGTAAGCTCCATGGCGGAAAACTCCGAAACCGGCGCAGTCAGGTTTTTCCTCAGTAGGCGCCTTTCGTCTTGATGATGGCTATAACTGTTTTGAAGAGTATTTTCAAGTCAAGCAATACAGAATAATTCTTCACATAGTAAACGTCGTACTCGGTGTTGAGGTGCATCGGCAAGTCTGCCCGGCCTGAAATTTGCCACCATCCTGTAACGCCCGGCGGTACACTAACCCTTTGCCATTGCCAATGTTCGTAAAGCTCAGTAATGAAGGGTTGTTCAGGCCGAGGCCCCACGAAGGACATTTCTCCCTTAAGGACATTGAATACCTGAGGCAATTCATCCAGGGAAGTGCGTCTGAGCCACCGGCCCACTCGTGTAACTCGTGGGTCGTCTCTAGACTTGTAAATCTTCTCTCCAAATTCATCTATCATGATGACCTTGTCTTGCAGGTGTTCTGCGCCGACAATCATGCTGCGAAATTTGTGCATTTTGAATATTTTGCCGTTTTGTCCCACTCTCCGCACGGAAATAACCGCGGGGCCTGAGGTATCGCACTTAATGAGTATCCAGATGATGATGAACAGAGGCCAGGCTAACAACAGAACAATCGTACAGAGAACAAGGTCGAGAATCCTCTTGAGCACTCTTCTGTGACTTCTTATTACCGGCTCACGAAGCCCGATCAGGACAAGGTCGCCGAATTTCTGTACATCCGACTCAACCAACGCCAGGCTGAAAACGTCAGGGGCCAAATAAACTTTTACAGCTAGTTTTTCCAGTTGGAACATTATTGACTGCAAGGGCAGCGGTTCCAACTCCAAGGCATGAACGTCCGACCTTGCTATGATCACCATTTCAACTTTGTTTTCTTGTACGATTCCAGCCAGATCCTTGACGCTGCCCAGGAAGGGACCCGGAAGATCACCTTGAGAAGACGCCGCTGTATCGCAAAACCCTACAAATTGCAACACTGCACTGTGATCACGAAGTATTCTCTCAGCAACTCGTATCGCATTGGTATAGGAACCTATGATGACTGTGGGGGCACCTTTTCCTTCCTTGCGTTTGAGCTTTAGATATACACTCAAAACATACCGAACCGTCACCAGGACTGCGTAGTTTGTCACGGAGAAATAAACGACCAGCAACCTGGACGTTTCTCTAAAGCTGAAAAACAGAAGCCCTGCGAAAACCGACACTGCAAGAATATATGCGGAGGTAAAACGGCCTAACTGATTAGGAAAGCGGAATATTCTGTCTGTTGAATAAACGCCTGTCAGGGCGAAAACCATGTGCCACAGCAGGGCTTGCATCACATAGATAACCGAATTCGGCATCACGCTGTCCGGATCCATGATTTCGCCGGGCAACAAAGGCCTCAATTCCACCATCGACGCGAACACGAGCACACTTATCAGAACGTCCAAGATCATTAGGACGGATTTGTAACGATGGTATTGCTCGTACATAGAGGAATCCTATGACGCCGAGTCTTCAACTTTTAAAAATGTATGATACCGTTGCGCCGGTTCTTCGGCAAAATGGCGGCCAGACGCGCCCGTGGCTACGGAGATTATTGCCGACGTCAAAATGAATGTCCGATTCGCTGTCAGGTACCAGGCATGAATCCCTCTGGGAGCGCAGCCTTCCAGTTTGCAGGAGTTACAGCAATTCCAGGCAGGCAAGATGCCTGCGCTCCCAGAAAACCGGGCGGAATTTCCGACCAACAACATATATAACGATTCCCAAATTAGTTGTCGGTTTGAACAAGTTAGATATTGGCTATCATTCCCCTGGCATCCAGAACTTTAGGGTATGCTTTGCAGCCACTCATCAATCCTGATTCGGACAAGAACTTTGGCAATGAGTATAAGGGTTGCGCTATCCTTCGAGGCGGTGCCGGCAAAGCCCGGTTTGTCGACACATCTACACGGTCTTGTAGACCTCGGCCAGTTCTCCTATGCCTTTTGAAACCTCAAAATTGTTATCAAAAGCCTGCCTGGCCCCGGCAGCCAGCCTCATACGGAGATGTTCGTCCTTTTTCAAAAGCATCACCGCCTCTGCAATTTCTTCCGGAGATCCCGGCTTTATCAACAATCCGGATACTCCATTTTCTATCATGTCGGGTATCGCCCCCACACGCGTGGAGATGATGGCGGTATTGCTTCTCATAGCCTCAATTATCGCTACCGGCATCCCCTCACTGTAAGAAGGCAGAAGAAATACTTGCGACATGGCTAACACAACCGGGACCACCTCTTGAGGCATTTCTCCCGGCAAGCGCACCCATTTACCGAGTTTTTCCTGATTCACTTGGTCTGTCAGTTCAGCCATTTGTCCAGGATATTCTTCGCCTCCGACGAAAAGGAATCTGACCGAATCATCCTGCGAAACAACCAAAGGAACCGCCTTTAATATTTCAAACGTTCCCTTTCTCCATCCTACGGTCCCCACGGAAACGACAATAAAGTCTTTCTCGAAAAGTTTCAGATCAGAGCGTGTCCGCTCAATGGAAGAGGTTTCGGGAGGCGGCGCAAACCGTAGCAGGTTGTTTATCACCCGAACATTTGCACTGGGGACCAGGTTCTTTATTTGTTCAACCCACTCCGTATACAGTACGATTATGTGAAACGGGAGCGAAAGGCCGAACCTGACAATAAATTTATTGAATCGTGTCGTATCGGCGTAGAATCGTCCCCAATTGGTGCCGTGCAAATGGAGAAGTATTTTGGCTCGGGCCAGGCGGGCGATGCACATCCAGAAAGTTACTCCCCTGAAAGCCCGAACCGACCCGTGCAGGTGAACAAAAGCATAGTTACCTGTGACGAGCTTCCAAAAAAGGAGCAGCCATCTCTTCACCCTCAACAGATTTCTTTCGAGACGCCCGGAAATTTCCGGAGCAAAAAGATCGGATTTATTAAAAACATCAAATGAATATTCATGGGCCAAGTCAGAGTGAATGATGCTGTCCATCACAGAAGCTACCCCTCCGTACGGAGGAGGGACCGGACCGACCATTAAAATTCGCTTCACATTATGGCCTTTTGCTTTATTATCAGACGACGAATGCACAAGCTTTTTCTTCTGTCATCCAGAAGAGTTTTTATCTCACTTTTTTAGCGGTGTCTATTAAAAAAAGGTTGGTGCTGAGCGAAACAACGTTTGTCTAAGAAACCGGTAGTCTGGGAGGTTGCCCAGATACTCGGTCGTAATTACAGCTAGCTGCCGCATCCCCCTCTTCTCAATGGAGGGGATTCCTAAAACCCTCTCTCTGCGGGAGAGGCTGGGGTGAGGGGGGTTCGGGGTATGAGCCTCATTTGCTCATCCTAACGCCTATGCGAATCAAGAGTTACCTATGAAGCAAATTCTACAAAACCAGAAAACCGGGGCCACCGAGATTGAGGAAGTGCCCTGCCCGCAACTCAAGGCGGGGCATGTTTTGATCCGCAATCAGGTGACTTTGATCTCAGCCGGCACGGAGCGCACAGTCGTAGATTTCGGAAAAGCGAACCTTTTTGAGAAAGCCCGGCAGAATCCTGAAAAAGTCCGGATGGTTCTGGAACGGTTGAAGACGGATGGTCTCGTAGAGACCATAGAAGCTGTCGCCAACAAGTTACAGCAGCGCATTGCCCTTGGATATTGCAGCGCCGGAGTGGTCATTGACGTCGGTTCAGGCGTCAAAGGTGTCAGAAAAGGAGACCGGATAGCCTCCAACGGGAAACACGCCGAAGTTGTCTGTGTACCGGCAAATCTTTGTGTAGAGATATCAGACGACGTGACTGATGACGAGGCGGCATTCACGGTTGTGGGAGCAATAGGACTCCAGGGAATCCGTTTGGCGCAACCGACTCTGGGCGAGACCTTTGTGGTGACCGGTCTGGGCCTTGTGGGTCTGGTCGCGGTTCAACTTTTGGCGGCCAACGGGTGTCGCGTGCTGGGCATAGACGTAGATCCTCACAAGCTTGGGTTGGCAAGGCAGTTCGGGGCGCAAACAGTCGATGTATCGGCAGGCGACGATCCGGTCTCGGAAGCAATGGCTTTCTCCCGCGGCAGGGGAGTGGACGGAGTAATTATCACCGCATCCACCAAAAGCAGTGAACCGGTTCACCAGGCAGCCCTCATGTGCCGCAAGCGAGGCCGCATTGTTCTTGTAGGGGTAACGGGCCTGGGATTGAATCGAGACGATTTCTACGAAAAGGAATTGTCCTTCCAGGTATCCTGCTCGTACGGCCCCGGCCGGTATGACCCGCTGTACGAAGAGGGCGGCCGGGATTATCCTTTTGGATTTGTGCGATGGACTGAGCAGCGTAACATGGAAGCCATGATGGACATGCTTGCCCATCGGCGGATTGATGTTACCAAGTTAATCTCCCACAGGTTTTCTCTCGAAAAGGCAGCCGATGCGTACGCAGTGTTGGCAGGGGATGAACCCTATCTTGGCATTTTATTGACATACCCAGATGAGCGGGAGAAGTCCGATGCGTTGCTCCGCACTCGCACGGTCCAACTTGGCGAGCCTACTCCGGTTACGGCAGCGACGATTTCGACCCCGGTCGTGAGCTTTATAGGAGCCGGCGACCACGCCTTTCGTGTTCTCATTCCGGCTTTCAAAAAAACCCGAGCACGTCTGAAAACCATTGCGGCCAGCACCGGCGTCACCTGCGTCCAGGCGGGAAAGAGATACGGATTCAGCCGGGCTACCACCGACACCGATGAGTTGATCAGTGATCCGGATGTGAATGCCGTCGTCATAGCTACTCGCCACAACACACATGCTCATTTCGTCAAGCTCGCTTTGAAGGCGGGTAAGCACGTCTTTGTTGAGAAACCTCTCGCCCTGACCTTGGAGCAACTCTCGGAAATCAGCGCCTTTTACGGTTATCAGAAGGACACTGCGTCTATTCCGGTGTTGACGGTGGGCTTCAACCGACGATTCGCACTGCAGACCCAAAAGATGAAGAGCTTGCTTGAGGGGCTGCATCAGGTGAAATGTCTCATCATGACGGTGAATGCCGGTTCCATTCCTCCGGAACACTGGACACAGGATCCCCACATAGGAGGAGGTAGAATCATCGGAGAGGCCTGCCATTTCATTGACTTGCTTCGCTATCTCGTCGGATATCCCATTGTTGAGGTGCAGGCTGCTCGAATCGGGGGGGCTTCAGGCGAGGCAATTGTGAATGACAAGGCGTGCTTCACGCTCGGATTTGCCGATGGTTCCATGGGCACGGTCTACTACCTGGCGAACGGACACAAGTCTTTTCCCAAGGAACGCCTGGAAATCTTTTGTGCCGGACGAATCCTTCAGTTGGACAACTTTGAGAAATTGAGAGGTTACGGTTGGCCGGGCTTCAAAAAGATGAACCTTTGGCGCCGGGACAAGGGACACGCCGCGTGTGCAGCCGCGTTCGTACAGGCAATAAAGGAAGGCGGTTCCTTTCCCATACCACTTTCCGAAATGTTCGAGGTAACAGAGATCAGCATAAGGGTGAACCAAATGCTTCTGGACGGCTCCCCAACACGGAATTGCGGCCAACCGGGAAAATAGACCGACAGGTGCTCAATAGGATCTAACATGCGGAGCGTGGCAGCAAACACCATCAGAACGATTCTGATCAATGTGGCCATAACAGTGTGTCTCATTCTGGCTTTGGGGATTACAGGGGAGACATACTTGAGGCGATATGTTCCACAGAAAGACTATCGGGGCCTGTACGAAAGGAAATCTGATCCCAGGCAATATGCCATGAAGCCTCAGGCGGACATGGTGGGCCAGGGAGTCAGAGTCACAACGAATTCAGATGGCTTTCGGGACACAGAATTCAAGGACGCCGCCGGTAAGAGCCGGTTTGTCATTGCCATCTTCGGGGATTCGTTCACGTTTGGACAGGGAGTCAAGCAGGACGACGTTTATCCCGCACTATTGGAAAAGCAATTAAATCAATCAGTAAAGTCCGACTTTTTCAGAGTCTGGAATCTGGGGGTTTCAGGATACAATACCGAACAGGAAGCTTTCGTTTTCGAATCCTTTGTCCTGCCCAGAGCCCCAAAATGGGTTGTCGTGGGGTATAATATCAACGATTACGAAGCAGTAGACCTGACGCCTGAAAACGCGTCCGTAAACGAGGGAGGGCATCCCAGGCAACCTTCGTGGTTTGAAGAAATCACAGAAGGACGACTTCTTGCAATCCAATTCATAAAACACAGGATTGGAAGCCTGATAAGGATTTTCAAACCCCAATGGTACGGATCGTCTTATGTGGAAGACATCCTGGCCGAGTATCTTGGCCCAGGCGCAGGATGGCAAAGAGTGTCCGGCCTGCTGACGAAAATGAACGATGAGTGCAAGGCAAACGGCATCGGTTTTACAGTTGCCGTTCTGCCGGCAATGTTGAATTTTTCTCATTACCCTTTCAAGAGCGTTCACGACGTAGTTGTCTCATACTGTCGTTCCAGTGCAATAGACTGCGTAGACGTCCTGCCTTACTTTCGGTCCAAAAATTTGGAAGACACGTCCGTTTCTCTCATCGATGCTCATCCAAACGCCGCGGCTCAGCAAATATTTGCGGACGCAATCGAGGACCATCTCCTGGCACAGAAATCTTTTTCAAGGGTCATGGAAGAATTTGAAAAGAAGGGCGGTTTGGAGTGATCGAAGCGTGAAAACGGCTCTTGACCTGGACCTGATATGGAACCGCAGGCTCTTATCATACTGTTTCGCTTTAAGACAAGGTAACCCTCCGAAACAGATTATTGGTGGCAACAGGCGTCCCTGCCTGTCAAGGTTACGCCCACAAAGACGACTTGGTATTGTTTCCGTGTGTTCCAAGATCCAAAAGAAGCGTACCTGTTCGAGACACAAACCTCTTGTCACTCTCCAGTCTACCTGAGCCGGGGCCTGATGGATATGTCTATGCCCATAGGCGGCTTTGCGTAATCGATAAAAACCGTCAAACCCATTGGGCCTAACGGGATGTTTCCAATATCATAAGGCGCGAGTTGACCTCCCAATTCCCCCAAGGGAAGGTCGGGAGTTTTGGGCCGGCCTCCCAAGGTCGCGATGTATACCCCCTTGTACTGGTTGTTTCGATCGTACCACAAATATTGCCGGTAATGCTCGTGCGGCGCTCGCTCTCCAAGAGTGGCCTGGATGAAACCCCTGTATTGGGAGTACATACTGATTAGATTCCACCTCTTGTTGTATGTGTCCCAAGGGGCGTACCCTATACGCTCCCCGGACCTCACGCCGATTATCCAGCTTACATTTGGATAATTGGGACGGCCTCTGAGGACGAACGGAGTAAAGTCTATCGGGTTTTTTTGGTTTTCCGGTACATAAGTAATGGGTCTGCCTATGTCGAGAGGAGAGGTACCTATGGCACCAATAGGCTCGGGAGACAAGAAAAGAAAAATGACAAGAAAAAACAATATTCCTAACTTAAACATCTTTGGGTGTACCTCGGAAATAATTCCCATGACGATGTCTTCAAAATCCTCTTGGTTGAATCGGTGCGTATTTACCGAATTTCTTTTGCCGGACCATGTCCTTTGTCACAGGATTCGGTCCGAAACAACGTGGTCCACTTCCATGTCGGCACGTTTAGAGCCGATACTTTACACTTCGTGGAAGCAATTCGAACAATTCGCTCCTGATTTTCCAAGGTCGCTGCATAGCCAAGAACGCTCACTATGATGCTTTCGTCCTGGAGACCTTCCAGCCACTTTTCACTGTCTTCCAACAGGTACTCCTGAGGTCCGACGAAGACCTTTTTGTCGTCCGGAACATGCCACAACACGGGCAACAGCTTTCCCTCGTTAAATGTGTCTATCACGAGAGATGTGGCTTTTGCCATTATCGAATCAGCGTCTCCCATTCCAGCGTTCACAGAACGAAAATGAAGGGTTTGATTCACACCCTGGAACACAAACAACCCTATGAGCACTGCTGAAAACAAGGCCTTCCTGCCTGTGTGACGGACAACAAGTACCAGCCCAAGGGCAACAAACGGCCAGATCATGCTCAAATACCTTTCCCTCATGGCTGTCCTGTCCAAAACAAACGTAAGATATTCAAAAGTGATCGATCCGGCCAAAAAAAAACCGAACCACATTACACTTCCTTTGGGGTTGTCCCACAATAATTTGTAGCTTACAGTGCCTCGGCCGGCCCTGCACCTAGAAAAAAATGACCAACCCATTGCTGCCAAGATCAAGGCAACTATGAGTATAACCGTCAAATCATAGCACGAAAGCACTCCAAATATTCCTCCAAAGGTCAAAGGAGGAGAGTGCGTTGGATCGTACAATAGCCCCCAATCACTTATCTTCTGCAGAATTGCCATGAAGAAGCTTCCGAAACACACGAACGCAACCAGAATCCTGAAGGGCAACTGCCTAAGGTCAAAGGATTCATGAGCCATTTCTTGAGAAATAAGGAACGAGTTGCGGAAATCTGGGTGCAGACAATAGGCAATGAGGCATCCAAGAACTATTGAAGACACAAACAGAAAGAGCCTTTTTCGATCCATTCGTACCAGTTTCAATGCTGCCAGCAAGACACCGGCCGGCAGGACAATGACGAGGAACTGATAGTGTGTCAGCACCCCCACGCAGGCAACAAAAACCAAGAAAAGCAAATCGATTATCCCCGGCTTTCTTTGATCGTCAACATACCTGGCCGTTAGCAATGCAAATAACACGGCGACAAGGGTGAGCAAGTCCCAATTCCTTGCCATGAGCGAGGTGACAATGGTTGCCGGGCTCAAGGCCCATAAGAGACACACGAAGGATGCTTCAAAAGTGTCCCTGAAGACATAGTAGCCAAGTCTGAAAAGGGCAACAGCAGTCAACAGAAAAATTACCAGGTTCAAAGAAAGCCCCACCCATATTTTCGCTCCGAACACGAGCACCCACAAATGCAATAACCAGAAATACAGCGGCGGATGGAGATAACGCCTCGCGACATCCGAGCCGATCTGTTTGAAACAGAATTGATTTTCCACTTCAAGAAATCGTTTCCAATCAGACGCGGGGACCCATCTGCCCGACAGCCCGCTTTTCCATCCGTCCACCTGCGTAGTCATGTAGGCGCCCAGATGTCCAGCGGCAATCAGATAAGACACCGCTTCATCGTGTTCGATGGTTCTCTTTTCCAGCGTGCCCGCAAATCTGAGCATCAGTCCTGTGAGTATCGCCACGGCCAGCACGAGATATCCCACGGAGTCGCGGCCTGAGAACTTCAACAATATTGCCTCCTCTTATCCAGGAATGGGGCACTTTCAGGAAGAGTTGTCCACAACATGGTGCAAGATCTGCCACACCAACCGAATAACTGCAACATAATTTTAGAGGTAGGAAAGGGGCGTGTCCAGACCTTTAAATAATCAACACTTTTTTCCATAAATGCCTCTGTACTGGCTATTTTATTCCGCTGAAGCTATAGTAACTTGTATGAGAAGAAGCAAGCACGGGTAACTCAGTATTACCGTACCCTGCGTAATCCGGCACACTTGAAGGCAAATCAAAATGGCTGCTCATCACTTTGCGAGAAAAATGGAAAAATACTTTCGTAAAGGTATTGGTCTGCTGCCCGCCAACACGAGAACAATTGTCAAGGGATTGGTCAGCTACATACCGGGCGTATATAACTTCGTGGACGATACCCGATCGGTGTCCGCAGCTTTCTGTTACTCCGTCTGGCTGAGGCATTTGGTAATTGCCTCTGAGAGCGGCCTGAATACCGATCCGAAGGTCTTTGCTGAGCTTGGCCCGGGTAGTTCCTTGGGGGTAGGGCTTTCTGCAATGCTTTGCGGTACAGACACACACTATGCGCTTGACGTGATCCCGTTTCCGCAGAGGGACAGGAACCTGGAGATTCTGGATGAATTGATCTACCTGTTCAGCAAGCGTGCGAGCATTCCCCACGGTGAGGATTTCGCGACTGAGGTCAGGCCGCCACTCTCGTCGTATGGATTCCCGAGATACATCCTCACGGACGAACGCTTGGAGCAATCCATGGCCCCGGATAGGATCGAATCAATAAGGACGGCTCTGAAGCGAGCGTTGTCAGGAGACACTGTAAGCGAGGACAGTGGATCAATTGAAATTTTTTATGTCGCTCCCTGGAATGACGCACTGGTTGTCCCTGCTGATTGTGCGGACATGGTACTGTCCAACACCGTCATGCAATGCGTTGAGGACCTTCAAGAGGCATACTCGGGCTGCTACTCATGGCTCAGGGCAGGGGGATACATGTCACACAACATAGACTTCAGCTCTTATGGAGCGACCAAAGAATGGAACGGGCACTGGGCGTGCTCGAGCCTTGAATGGCGCCTCATGAGGGGCAACCGGCTCTACCTGTTGAACAGGCAGCCACATTCGGTGCACATTGACTTGATGGAAAAAACCGGCTTCAAGATAATGTGTGATCTGAAGTTCATGACAGACTCGGGAATAAAGAGAAGCGAGTTAGCGTCCGGATTCGAGTGGATATCGGACGAGGATCTTCACACCAAGGGAGCATTTATTCAGGCGCTAAAGCCTTAAATATGAGCAATTTGTCTTGACGCCGTCTTTCACGTAGGTTATTTTCAAAAGATAGGTCCGGGGTTCTCGGCTGAGTGATACGTTTACCTCAGCAGAGCGTTTCGTTCCCGGCGTGTATCCGGTGAGCGTTTTCCCATAAAGAACCAATGAAAAGTTCGAAGACGCTCGAAAGAAGGGGTCTGATACTTCCAGCCAACATCACCCGATTGTAACCACAACATCAAGGACAGCACCTTTCGCCTGGTGTAGGGTTGCGTCCATACGTATTGAACACAATTATCCCCTTGCAGGGGATTCAATAGAACAAGGAAGAAAAAGAACGCGAGGAGTTCTTCGGCGGTGTTTTTTGGTACCCGACGAGGGGGACTTGTCGTTCAGCTTTGCCGACACAATTCATGAAAGGAGATTGTTCTGAATGCCGGGAGTTTATGTAAAAGACGATGAACCGTTCGAAAATGCCCTGAGGCGATTCAAAAAACAGGTGCAAAAGTCTGGAGTGCTCACTGAGACCAAGAAACGCCGAGCTTACGAGAAGCCCAGTGTAAAGAAAAAAAGAAAGGCAATGGCCGCAAGAAAGAGACTCCTGAAGAAACTCAGAAGAATTCGCACCAGGTAGTTCCGCGGGTAATCCGCGTGCAAGCAATCAGCCAGGTCGGTAGAGAACCGTTTCTCCTGTTGAAACGCTCGCAGATTTTTTGTACTACCGGATAAAAGCGACAAGTTGTGAGAATGGGGAGGACCATCGCGATTACCGAGCACAAAGCTGTTTCGTCCGGGAGTGCGCTCGAAAAGCTTCAGGAAAGTCGTTTAATCCCAGTTGTATTCTTTCTTGTTGCATTGGTTTGTCTGGTGGTGACGGGCCTTGATACCGGGTTCTCGCCTCGACAATTGTCGACGTTCGACATCGTGATCGCAGCCTCTATTGCGGCGGCCGCGGTTTTTGTCCTCAGTGTTTCGCTATTCCAGCTTATCTGCTATTTCGTTTTTATACCGTCTCTGTCTCACCATGCCCACCTGTTCGGCGCAGTACATCGAACACAAATGCTCCATCCGCTGTTTACGGCAATACTGTTGGGTCTTGCGGGCCTTTGTGTTTTTACCGGCAGTAGCGGTGCCTGGATTCTGTGGGTTGGCTTGTTGGCCGTCTACATCTTACAAACAGTGGCGATAGTAGAAAGGGTACGCAGGGAAAACCTTATGAATGGGACGACCGGATCAAACTCCGGCGTTTTCCTTCTGCTTCTCAATCTGATTCTTGGCGCCGAGGTGGTTACCGTCGCGGCTGGGGCTCGGCCTCTTCCACCCTGGCGCCTTAGTATCCTCCCGGAGAATACGTGGATAGTTGATGTACGTACAAAGCCGGAGTTCTATTGGAACCGGCTGCAAGGAGCTGAGAGTTACCCGTGGGGGACCGGGCTGGTCGAAGCAGCCAAGACTAGGTCTGTGGATCAACCTGTCCTGGTTACATGTCTTTCCGGTCACAGGTCGCCTGCGGTTGCAGTCATGCTCAGAAAACTCGGTTTTAAGACTGTATACAATCTGAACTGGGGCATTGTGTACCTGTTGCTTCTGGAGCGAGGCCGCAAGAGCGAGGGGCCTTTCGCTCTCACTCGCCCCCACCGAGACCCCACGAGACGGGGTGAAGATCTAAAAGGAATTTCAATAGGCTATATTGTCCTCCAATTCATTATACTGATTCTTGCACCGCTGGAGAGTGCAATCAGGCACACACATGTTTCCACGCTTCAACAAGCTATCGCAGCGGTATTGGGATTTGGCGGTCTTCTGTTGGGGTGGATGAGCTTCAGGGCGCTGGGAAGGAATTTCCGAATATATGCCGCCCCACGCAGAAGCGGCACTCTCGTTACATCCGGCGTTTATTCACACATCCGCCACCCTATGTATGTCGCGGCAATAACAATTTTCGCCGGTTACTGGCTCTACTTTGGGAGTCTTCTCAGTGTACCCCTCTGGTTGGCCTTTTCGATTCTCTACCTGATAAAAGTTGTAAAGGAGGAGCGCATATTAACCGAGCGGTTTCCCGAGTACAAAGAATACCGGAAGCACTCCTGGCGATTCATCCCTTACGTGTTCTGAATCTTGAGGTATTCTGATTCATCCTATCCCAGACTCCCTATTTTCTCTGTTCTCACTGTTTTTCTGACGCTACAACTCAGGTTTGAGATGCGTTCCGCCGTCTCCGGCATTACCTGGCTGATCATCAGATCTTCAAATCCGCTAAAGCCGTGATTTGCAAATAGTGAAGCCAGCCAGCCTATGGGAAGGGCATTACGGGCTGTGACGGCAAATGAAGCCTCCTTTACAGCCCAGTCATTACCATTGAACGAGAGAGCCACTCCGCCCGCCTGCCTGACCATGCGAAACGCATCCACGTCTGTGATGCTGTCCCCCACATAGAAAACATTCTCCAGGTCCACGGCCTCCGCTTCGCAAATTCGTTCGATAGCCTGCGCTTTCTCGATTCCTCCCACAGGGTTTACCTCGGTTATGATCCGATTTATTTCCAAACCGGGTATTATTTCCCAAAAGATTTCATCGAGCGCGTGAATGGTTTTTCGATCCGATTCTGATAGGTCCTCTACGGACTCGGCACTGGAAGGAATGCGAAAGTCGGGAAGCGCTAAAATCTGTGCGTGTATGTCCTTGAGGATTCGCTTCTCCTTTGGGCTCAGATCATAGTTATCCAGGTTGACTGCGGTTGAAAAAGTGTTCAGGAATGGGAACCCGATCGCACCGCACACAGCCACAATATATTGGGAGTAGCTCGTGCTCACGATGTAGGAAGGGACCAACCCAAGGATTTCCTTGAGCATTCTAGCTGCTTCCGGAATCATCTGTATGTTGCGACGAGAGAATTTGATCATGCTGCGGTTGTCTAAACCAAAGGCTTTGAAAAACGGTAAGATGAGACGAAGTGTGTCTCCAGCTTTGTATCCGGGTCGGTGGACAACCTCAGCCAGGTAGTCGTCGTAAAGACTTATCTTGCTGAAAAAGATATGCCCTTTAGGAATGAAAGCCTCGGCAAGTTCGGCTGCATTGTCATTCTTGGTTATGGGGCCTTCGCAGTCGCTCACAAAAACGGTTCGGCGTTTGGCCATTTGACCCTCCCTTGTTCCTCGATCCCATTCTAGTCTGTATGCCCGCTGCTTTACTCACAAGGTTACTTCTTCCATAGTGAATCGAAACGAGACCACAATAGCTGCGTCGAAACTTTTCGCCGGTTTTTTCACGGAGCACTCAACGGATGAACTTCGAATCTCGATAAAGGTACTCCTTCAGAAACGTCTCGTCCGGGTAGGCGCTCCTACCGTAGCCCTCGATGCTCCTGGAGGCCGCTAATGCCGCTAGATCAAGACATGCTTCAATGCCAAGATTGTGTAGAGCGCCCGCCAAGAAACCCGCTGCCGCTACGTCGCCTGCCCCTGTACGATCAATGATTCGAGAGGGCGGGTGCGCAGGCCGATGAACCGCGCTCCCTTCCACAAAACCCTGCACCCCCCTCCCCCCAAGTTTGACTACCACTGTGGTGATTCCAAGGCCCAGGACACGATTGACCGCGCTCTGTTGGTCCTGGTCTTTGGTCAGCATTGTCAGTTCTTCTTCAGTAGTGAAGAGGATTTCTGTACGCCTGAGTATCGGCCGCAACTCGTCAACTCCCAAATCACAATAAATTGGTCCTGGATCGAAGCTGAGACGAGTGGGGGGGGAGAGATTTCGCGCCACATCAATTTGAGCCGTCAATGGACTCTTTGACACAAATGAGGTTATATGAACCCACTCGGACGATTGAAAATATGACATATCAATTTCATAGTCTCCCGCCATATTATTTGCACTCGGGAGGATTACCAAAGCTCGATCTCTTGACGGATCCTCTCTGTCGATAAGGGCGAGACATCTGCCGGCCGGCCGGTCGTTATAAATAATTCTCAGGTTGTGAGCGTCGCCAAGTTCGTAAAGTCTGAGGGACCGGCTGTCATCCCGGCCTGTGGCTCCATAGAATCCGGTTCGAAAACCCATTCTGCGCATTGCTGCAATGGTGTTTGAAGCCGATCCTCCCGGATCCACAGTCTTGAGTGAACCTAGTTCAGCCAGACAAGGATAAACATTTCCGAACCAGTCCAAGTCTCGGACATATTCTTCACCGGTTCGGAGTCCATAACCTCTCAGAAAGTCTGGTGATACTTCCCAGAATTCATCAAGGTTCAATGAGCCGAATCCGATGGCATGCAGCCTCATGTCTATCCCCATCCGGAAGAAACCGATTGTCCGGAAACACAGGAACGGATCTTCGAGCGCACGTAAAAAGAATTCACCGACCAGACTCCGATACAATGCTCGAACGGGACAGATCGTGCTCCGGCGCAACAGTTGTGACAGGCGAAGCTCGCGGCCGGGACTCACCTGAAGTGCATGGCCGGAATGACCGTTCACGGTTTGTATTATTGAGAAGATTCACGGCGCAATCCAAGGCCTGCGCAGCCACCTCATGGCCGAACATTGTGTAATGGTCTCCGAAGACCTGATTTCCTGTACCCCTTTGAGCGGCAATCAAAGGCCCCAAAAGCGAAATCATCGGGATGTCGTGGGTTTCACAATACGAGGTGACGCGTCTGATTGACCTGGTCAGGTCCCACGACAACTTCTTGTGTGGGCCTCCCATGGCCTGCAGACGGGCAATGGTCCCGTCCGGATCAAGGAAGTATTTTACCTCCAGGTCCGAACCCAAATAAACGAGGAGGAACAAGATTCCCCGCTCCCTGCACAGATCTCGCGAAGCCCGAATTTGGTGGAGAGTCCGGGCCCATGCAGTTTCTACACGAGGTATTTCCGATCCTGCCCATTGGAGTAATTCCGGAGATATTCCGATTCGATTTCTCCGTAGGTCGTCGATTCGACGCAACGCGAATGCTGAGGCGAAAAAGCCATGTCCAGCCAGTCCCCTCACTGAAGGACTAATCTCGCCCGAGGCCAACACCAATTCCTTTTTTAGTTCCGGGTCGTCATCGCAAAAATCGTTGCTGCACAGCGTCACGATAACGACATCAGGGTTATATGCAAATGCTTGTGACTGCAAGACCTTGAAGTGCTCAACCTGCCCCGTTCCCGAATTTCCCAGGGCTATCACCTCCATTCTCTGTTTCCCGTTTTCCGGTACTCCTCGATTCGCTAATTCTTCGAGAAGCTTATGAAAAGTCCTTTTCAAAGGCACTTGCACCGCCTCTACATAAGAATCACCGATGATGACGATCCGCCTGTTCCCTGCAGGTTTATTGAGATCATAGTCGTGGTCGAAATACCCCGAGGAGTTCCAGTGAAACCGGTTCTCGTACGAAGTCTTGAGATTCGGCTCGTACCCATAATAAACGAACACTTTGCCGGGTGAATGCCACCCCATGGACAAATCTTCTGCTGGTTTGCCGGAGTTTTTCTTCCTTACCCTCCTTTGGTCCTCATTGACAAAGATCAATGAAGTTCCAGGGGTCGCGTCGAGCGCATTACGGCTGAACTTCTTGGTCAGATCCAGTAGTTGTGAGTATTCTTGTGGCCACACGAGTGGAAAGACGGCCTCGAGCGCCAAGATCGTCACCAATGCGCATGCTGCACACGCGCAGGCCGGCTTTGCACCGGATACTATCCAAAGGTCCTGGAGATATTTACTCGGTATCACGAAAATGCCCAGGTTCAGAAGCAGCAGCACGACAAGGATCAGCTTTCCGTTGTCGAGGTTGTTGTACATGACCAGGAAAAGGATGGCCGTAATGGCAAGAGGGATTATTGGAGGCAGGAACTTTTTCATCCAGCTTATCTCGAGGCAGATACCGAGTTGCCGCGAACGTGTGAACATGAGCAGCAGAGGTTACCGATGGGCATCTGAAGTGAAGTCACGCCTTGCCGCCTGAAGTGAAAAGGATTCGTCGGCAATCCCGGCGTATTCAATTCACGTGTTTGAAAGCAACTTCGCATTAGTCCATGCATGGTCCGTTGTTGAATCACACCAAGTATATCACGCGGTTTTAATCTACAGCCACACCTTTGCCCAGCGGGTATTTTTTTGTCAGGGAGCCTCTCGCTTGGGTCCTGTTTCCAGCTAAACCCGGCGGCCCCCGGAGGCTGGGTAACGGCATCGGTGCTGCGGCTATTGCATCTTGACAATCCGCCACAACCTGAACCTCTGTGAAGACGCGGTCCGGTCGACGTTTTCCACCGTGAGGCCAAGAACCTTCAGTGCTTCCAGGGTTTCATTGTAGAGACTTGCCTGGTCGGCATCCGAAAAGAAATATGTAGGGCCTCGAAGCGCGATCAATGGCTCAATCTGTTCCGCGACGTCTATCCACACAAGGTGTTCAGGAACACCGGAGCGCACCAATTCAACCGTAGGAAGCCCTGAAAGATAGTGGATCACCCTGGGATGCATGGTCAGCACCGCTCCATTGCCCGCATTGTCACGCAGCCAGCGACCGGCTGTAAAAAAAGGCAGGTCCCGCAAAGATTCTGCGCCGTTGGATTCAAGCGCAGTCCGGGCCTGAATGATTGTGACCATGTTGTGTGCGCAATTAAGGCCTGCCAATATTGCAAACATGAGGGGAAGCAGTAGCTGTGGCCTCAGAAATTCGAGATTGCGCTTTGAAAACCTTTCTCGTGCCCAGTCACTAACCCGCAATACTCCAAGGGCGAAGAACAAGTACAGCCCAGGTATGAGTGCGACAATGTAGCGGCTTCCCGCAGGACTCAACAAGAGACCTCCAAACTGGATCACCGTCAAAGGTGCGAGCAGCCTCTCATTTTTTCTGATGGCGGCTACGAGTCCAACGATGACGAAGCACGGGATTACCAACTCCAGGACGCATGTCTTGATGGAGAGGCTGCTGAGCGCATAGGTGGTCTCGTGCATGTAATCCCATGCGGCTCGGAGTACTATGTCCGCCTGCGTTTTGAACGTCCGTCCTGTGACGGCGTTCAAGTAAGTTCCTTCTTGAAACGAAACGGGGAAGGAACTCTTGTACAGTTCCCAACTACCCGCGGGTAACACGGAGCTGACAATCAAAAGCACGACGGTTCCCAATCGTTTGGCTATGGATTGGCCGCGAGTTGCAGTGAACAGAAAAAATGCGATAGCCGGAGACACTCCCCAACCGTTAACGCGTATCAGGGCCGGCAGCCCGGCAATGATGCCCGCAAGCACACTCCATAAAAAGATACGCTTCACACGGGGGAGGCTGATAACTGCGTGCAAGGCCAGCAATACCGCCAGCGCGAAAGGAACGTCCGAAGACGTGACCGTGGAATTGTAAAGAAGGACATGGTTGAGGGCAAAGAGCCCCCCTGCAAGGAAGGCGGTGTCCCTGCCGCAAAGTCTCAGTATGAGAAGATAACCCGCCGCGGCGGTCAGGAGACCGATACAGGCCATAAGGATGCGGTAAGCCAGAAAACTTTTTCCAACGACTGCAACCATACCTGCCACCACCATTGGATAGCCCGGCGGCACGTAAGTATGGCGCTCCCCGTTGAACATGTACCCGCGTCCACGGGCAATAGATTCCCCCAGTTCCAAGTAGAGAGCACCGTCAGGAATGGCCTTCCATGAGGAGTTGATCACGAGACAGAACATGAGAAGGACGACAATAGCTAAAGTAATTCCGCGCAGTACGGAATAACTACCTCTCACGGCATCCGCTATTTCTCGGAAAGAATTCTGTTCAATAGTGTTGGATAAGATATACGTGTCCCCTTTGAGATCTGGAGCGTCATGAACTGGTCTTAATTACAAATGACATTAGGTTTATATCAAATTCATTCTAGTAAAACAAAACAACTATTCAAAAAGCGTGAAAAAACTCTTGACATTTTTCAGCACACATTTTACATCCCTATCGGAGGTTGGGTTTGGTTGATGAAATTTAGGTCTTGCCATTGAGCTGACTTTTTTTCGGCCTGCTGGTCGGGTTGCTTCGGTAAGGTCGTAAACTGGGACACGGCCTGCCCTAAAGCACGAAAACGGCATCTAAATGGCCGTTTGCGTGTATTCCACTGGGATGGAAAAGTGATGAGAAATGGGTTCCTCTTATCATAAGGGGATTCCGTGTCAATTAAAAAACGACTTATCGGTCCTCCTCCTGCCCTTTTTTCTGCAATAACGTCAACATTCAGTGATCTCGATATGATATCCAGGGAAGACTTGGACTTGGCGGATATCGCTTCACCCTTCACGTGATAGTGGGTTCCCGGCAATTACCCGGGGAACGTTGTACAAGGCGCCGCGCCAATTAAGCTAATACTGTAGGATCTCGGACAGTTCTACGCCAAATCTCCGTTTCATGTAGAGATTGATGAACTCCATTATAGTGGGCTTAAACGGCTTGCGCACAAGCTGCATCCCTGCCTGTCGCGGGGTCAGACCGCCCTTTCTGACATTGCATGACCGGCAACTGGCTACGACGTTGGTCCAAAGGTTGTCTCCCCCTTGAACCTTGGGAATTATATGATCTATGGTGAGATCACCAGGGGGGAATTCCCGGCCACAGTACTGGCACACAAAAGAATCACGAACAAGGATGTTCTTCCGTGAAAAAGGTACTTCTCGCCGGTAGATTTGACGGATAAACTTGTAAAGCCGTATGACCGCCGGGATGCGAAAGGTCTTCGAAACCGTTCTTACTAGTCGGTCCGACTCTTTTACCACCTCCACCTTACCGCTGAAAAGGAGGACCATAGCTCGCTGCCACGAAATCAACCCCAGGAATTCGTAACCGGCATTCAGTACAATTACCGCCTCCATGGACGACATCAGTTGCAAACCTCGTTCAGAATCAATGACCTTTCCAATGCCGTTGCCCTGCGTACCGTTTAACAAAGCTCAGGAATGCGTGTCAAGCAGAAAGCAAAAACTCCTGTAGCTAAACCTTTTCACCTTCCCCAAACAGTGACCTGGAGACAATTCATTGCGGCAGATTCGGAAGTCATCGTGGTTCCAGCATTATGCGGTGACCGGTCAGGTCCATCTCGATGAGCGCGGCCTTTACGGTGGTTTGCTCTCCGAAGATACTTCTCAGAAGTATGCCTTCAGGTTCAGGTTTAACAAGACCGACGCTTTCCATCAGCAACTCTTCTTTGCCGTCTCTAATAAGATAGGCGTTAGATTCGCACATTTTCATTCCTCTCGGTGCGGTTCTCTTTCAAATCACTTCTAGTATAATCAAATCCAGAACATTATCCAATGAGGAAGGAGCTGAGAATTGGGCTTTCAAGATACCGACGAGTCTTTGGCTTCGTACGGGGAAATTCTGAACCTTCTTGACAGCCACGGTTTACTCTCTGAACGAATTCCCTATACCCCGGCGTTACTCGAAGAGGCGGTCTTTTTCGCGTACAAGATGCGGGTGATCAACCAAGGAGCGATTAGAAAATACCTCAATCTCGATCGCGATGGCTTGAGGATCCTTATGCATAAATGGAATGACGGCAGTGAGGGAAATTGCTCTTGTCGTATGGCGGTCAATCCTTTTGCGGAAGAGAGTTAGGCGTCGTTTGTCATTACGAGCCAAGCGAAGCAATCTCGTCAAGAATTCCGGCAACGAGTATAGAGCGCATCTGGAGCGTGGTGCAATTTGCGAGTCTCGACAGGAATGACGGATTGTTCTGTGACGGTCGTCTCGTATAGCTCGGGGAGTTAGTTCGTCCAATTAGAAAAAGAATTCGCCTACAGCAGAAATGGAAGCCTGATCGGACCATACGTTTGAACCGTCAAAGGAAAAATCAATCTCGAAAAGCGGGTTGGTCAAGCGGTGAGACCCGTTCGTGAGCAGTCTCTTGAAATCGCCCTCTATACGCGCTCTGATCGCATCTCCGAAAACGAAACTCAAGGTTGTGGCGACATGCCAGCAATGTCCTCGAGTGTTTTCCCTGGTGACTCGTTCGCCGGACCTGAGGAGATGGAGATCTTCGTTACTCGCGGTGACTAGCGCATAATCGAATTGCAGATCCGTTTTTACTCTGGGAAGCCAGGGCCAAACCCGACCAGGATCCCAGCCGGTTCTGATAATCCCGCCCAGATAATAGTGATAGAATACTTGCCTGAATTCTATGCCGTCACCGTCCAAATATGTTGAGGGGCCGTCAATCGCAGCCTGGAATCCATCGTAAGTGGTGAAATTAAAGTTTTCGCACCGCCAGCCTGCGACCGGCCTCAGATTCAGCGGTGCAGTCAGGCTGGTGGCCACATCCAGGCGTACATCGAACAAGAGCCCGCGGTTAAGCCTGCACCTGGATTCACTAAAGATGGTCTTTTGGGAAGGGTTGGAATCATCGTTCCAGTCACTGTCCTGCATGAGGGACCGGGCTTCACGGGTAAAATTTATCCAGCCCTGGGCCTCCACAGACCAGGCCGCACCGCCATACCTGGCCATGACTCCCACAAACCACTGGTCGATGGGAAATTCCAACCGGCTCAACGGGTCTTGCTGAGGCCAGAACGGATTGGGGAACTGGTAAGAAGTGAAACTGTTGAGGTATTTCCTGGCCCCGATGGAGCCGTAATGCTGCTGCTGACCCTCGTTCAGGATGCCCATTGCAAAGGGTTCGAGGGTCAACCAAGACCCATCAAAACCCTGAGTCTCCACCGGAGCAAGTACAAATATAATCAACACAACGGAACACGAAACGGCACGGAAAAGCCGCATACCAACACCCATTTCCTCTCAAACGGAGCCAAAGAGGCCCGGTAACAAAACAAAAACAAAATGAACGTCGCCCGATCCCACTGATCAACACGTAAGATTCACAGGCGCCTCAACCGTTGACACTCAAGACAAACGAATCTTGTGCACTGTCTGCCGTCGCACACAGCGCCGCCGCCGTTTAACTTGCTTCAACAGCCTGCTATCCAGAGCGAATCCCTCAGAGGCCATTGCCGCACAACCCGGCGGTCACAATTCCTGAGATTTAGTCGAGATGAAAAATATAATATCATAGAGATAATGGAGTGTCAATCTGTAATAATTATCAGCAATTGGACTATAGCTACATTAAGTTTTGACCATAATAATTTAACTTTAAATGTTAAAATGCGATGTTAATAATAAAAATGGTTCATGTTGACGCATTGGAGAGACAATTTTTTGTCTTTCCTCGAATGATCAGCCTAAACTGCACACAATATTACTCTAAGTGGGACTTATATGCCGAGAAATTGATATTAGAGCTGCCATGAAATAGAGTGCCGTGATTTTCTGTCAGACGGATCTTCCGGGTGTTTTTTTGGAGAAAACTGGGCTAATGATTTGATATCAAATAATAATGTATGTGGTTATAGGGATTTCGCTACTGCCGACAGTCGAGCCGAGGACCTGTTGGAAGGTGGATGGATTTCAAGGTCAGCACAGACTGCCATCTGGCGGCCGTCAAGACGAGGTTGGCGAAGAAACTCAATGTGCTTTAAATTTTCTTTGGGTGAGAGTTGTATGTCCCAGCCAGACAGCAGCGCCTTGGTATCTGGAAGGAGGGCACCGGCTTTGATGATCTTGCTATTATACTTCTGGAATAGTGTGCAAACCGACGCCTGATTTCTTTGCCACATTCTTGAATGATCCAATCATACCCGGGGCAAGATTCCGGGGGCTGTTCGTAGCCATAACCGGCCAAGCCCTTGCCATCCGAGGGTTTGTGCCCAGGGTGGGCAATGGCTAACCCTTTTTGCTACTTCCTTCACTGCTGGTAATTGGTTCTCATAAATACCTTGAACTCCTCGTAACTTTCAGGGGTGCCTATGTCATAGAACGGTTTGTCCTGGAGCATGCCCACCATTTGGCGAGTGGCTGCAAGCCTGGGGAATATTTCATTTTCCATTGAAAAGGGACGCTGTTCAGGGAGATTCCGTATAGTGTTCAGAGATAGAAGCGATAATCCGGCATTGACCAAACCGGGGCGTCCAGGACCGGCAGGCTTCTCCATGAAACCCTTTACAAAGCCGTCTTCGTCCATTATTACCGACCCATAGCGGCCGGCATCTTCGACCTCCACCAAGGACAACGTGACTCCAACACCCTTCTGTTGGTGAAAGCGCAGGAGTGCATCCACATCAGCGTCAAAAAAAGAGTCTCCATTGACCAGCAGCGTGGGATCAGCGGCAAATGCCTCAGCATTCTTGACCGCCCCGCCGGTTCCCAGAGGCGATTCCTCACGAGAAAACCTTATGTAAGACCATTTGCTCCGGCTGAAGTAATCCTCTATTGATTCAGCCTTGTAACCGGTCAGAAGGACCATGTCACGTATGCCTTTCCTCCTCAGGGATTCGATCAAAACCTCGAGAAAAGGTTTATCGTTTACCATAGCCAAAGGTTTAGGCCTGTCGGAAACTACCGACCTCAGCCGCTTGCCCTTTCCACCCGCAAGAATGAATGCTCGAAGGGGTAACATCGGCGACACTCAGTATTTGTATTCCTTTCACCTAATGTGCGTTCATAGAAGCCGGTTTACTCGCTTGAAAGCAAGTGCGTATTAACTATTCGTTAGACTTATAGCCCATCTTCGTTAAATTGAAAAAAACCGACTCCCGAACTCTAAATCCTTTTCTTGACAAAATGCAAGAAATGCTGACAGTGTTGTCGCGGGCCCTCCTGGCAAGGTCTTGGGGGCCTTGAAATTAGTCGCTTGGTATCATGGTATCAGTCCGTTAATAATGCTGCGGAACGCTGATGGCGCCGGCATGGTCATTGCACGTCTTTGTTAAATTCATTGGAGAGTGAGCCCAACTTTCCCAGCGGGAGAAAGGCTTTGGAAACAAGCAAATACTACCGGAAATTACGACTAAAGATAGTCCTCATGTCGCTCGGTTTCTCGCTGATACCCCTTCTCAGTCTGGGCGCCACCATTTACTACCAGTTCAGTTCAGCATATAGCAGCAAGATAACAGAAGCGTTGAGAACTCTCATTCAGAATCGTCGCAGCTCTCTGGAGCTTTTTTTCGACGAACGCATAGCCCAGCTCGTGATAGTGGCCAACACTCATTCCTTGGAAGCCTTGATGGATGAATCTTACCTGAATCAAGTCTTCAACACAATTCAATCCCGGTCCAAGTCATTTATAGACATGAGCGTTATCGATGATAACGGGAGTCATCTGGCGTACGTAGGCCCGCACTATGAAAAACTCAAGGGAGTCAATTATGGGGATGAGGAATGGTTTAATGCCGTGACGTCGTCCGGAGTGTATATTAGCGATGTGTTCCTGGGTTTTCGCAAGATACCGCACTTCATCATAGCCGTGACTCGGCGGCAAGGAACGCGAACCTGGATTCTCCGTGCCACAATCAACTCTGACGTGATTGATAAGATAGTGGGTGGCGGTCAACTGGGTAAGAAGGGAGATGCGTTCATAGTCAACAGGAACAACGTCCTGCAGACCGCTCCTCGTTTCAGCGGAAAATTGCTTGGCGAGCCAAACACCCCTGATTTCTCTTCCGCTGTAGGCACGATTGTCGAAAAGATCAATTTGGGGGGCGAGGGGACGTTCTTTGCCACAAGCCAGATCCCAAATCCGAGGTGGGTCCTGGTAGTCAAGGAAGATGTAGGCGAAGAGATGGCCCCACTTGTGGAAGCCAGGTTTGTTGAAACCATGATTCTGATACCAGGAATTCTTCTGGTCGTAATCGGGACTATCATGATTGCAAGGTCCATGACGAACGAACTCATCAGGGTGGAGACGGAAAAGGCCAAGAGCGACGACTTCGTCGTGCAGTCCGCCAAGATGGCAGCTCTGGGTAAAATGGCCGCAGGGGTGGCACACGAGATGAACAACCCACTCCAGATAATAGGCGACCAGGCAGGCTGGATGATGGACCTCTTGGAAGAAGAGGATATTGCAAAGAGCAAGAATCTTGAAGAATTTCAGGAATGTATTAGAAAGATTCAGCGACATCTGGAACGCTGCAGATCCGTCACACATCGGCTGTTGCGTTTCGGCCGCCGCATGGAACCCACTCAAGAAATGATTAACGTCAACGAGATCCTGAGCGAGACTATTACCTTCCTCGAAACTGAGGCGCACCATAGAGAAATTTTGCTCGACACAACCTATGACGACAAATTACCCAGGATTACGACTGATCAGGCGCAACTTCAGCAGGTTTTTCTCAACATTATTGATAATGCCATCGACGCCATTGTTAAGCGAGGTACAATAAGTATCGTTACGAGATACGAGCCGGGTAATCCGGGGGAAGTTTATATTGAGATTTCAGATACCGGTCCGGGGATACCCAAGGAGTTGTTAGGAAGAGTCTTCGATCCTTTCTTCACTACCAAGGGCGTTAACGAAGGGACGGGGCTCGGGCTTTCCATCAGTTATAGCATCATGGAAAAACTGGGGGGACAAATAATGGTGGAAAGCCAGGAAGGCAGAGGCACAAAATTCAAGATCTTTTTGCCTGCGACATGAACATGATACATTTCATCGAGATTCTGTCGGAGTTGAGAGAAAAGGCTGGAGGTTGAGTTGGAATGGAACGTTTCACAGTTCTCATAGTTGATGACGAGGAAGATTTTGTCGATACTATGGTTCGACGCCTAAGAGCCAAGGGGCTTGAGGTAGATGGCGTGACGAGAGGATCGGAGGCTATCGAACGGCTGAATGAAAAAGACTATGATGTATGTATTCTTGATGTCAAAATGCCGGGCATGGATGGAATCGAAACTCTCAGAGAAATGAAGAAGAAAAAACCTCTGATGGAAGTGATCATGTTAACGGGTCACGGATCGGTCGAATCGGGCGTCCAGGGCCTTCAACTGGGCGCATTCAATTATGTTATGAAACCCGTGCCTTTTCCCGATCTGCTCCAGCAGGTTATCCAAGCGTATGAACGTAAGGTCATTGAAGAGGACCGATCACAGCAGTAAGGGTATCCGGCAACGGATAGCGGCCCAAAGAGACTCATTTCTCAGATTTACCCATGGACAAAATCCCCCATTTTGCGCTCAGTGAAGCGTTCCTGCGCTTGGCTAAAATTTATTCGGTCAGTATTCTTGTGGGGTTAATAGCAGTTCCACTGGCCTTCTCCTTCGGCGCAGTGTACTTAGTTGGAGCCTTGCTGCTATCGGCTGCATCTATCTGGAGCACAAGACGTCTCGAGCAGGAGGCGGAAATATGCTCTCGTCGGGCTGTTATACTGGAGAGGCAACTAGATGATTGCAGGCAGTTATCATCGGTGGACCAACTCTCTGCCGGAATAGCCCATGAAATAAATAATCCGCTGGCAATAATGTCCCAGGAGATACAATGGATTCAGCATCTGTTCGAATCATCGACTATGGGAGACACTAAAGAGGTAGAAGATTGCAAGGAGTCACTTGGGATTATCTCACTTCAAGTTGACCGCTGCAGGGAGACTGTGCAGAAATTACTCAGTCTTGCTCGCCACATGGAGCCGGTTCTCCAGAATGTGGACGTAAACAAATTGATTGAAAATATTATCAATATCTTGGAAAGAGACGCCGCTTCCAGAAACATAATGATCGTCAGGAATCTAGAGGAGAATCTACCTGTGTTGCAGGGCGATCCCCCACTCCTGCGTCAGGTGATGTTGAATCTGTTGGTTAACGCCTCGCAGGCCCTCGACAGCACTGGAACCATAACAATCAGTACGAGTTCGCAAGATCATTTCGTTAACATAGTGGTGGAAGACACCGGGTGCGGAATTCCCGAGGAAAACCTCGCCAAGATCTTCATCCCTTTCTTTTCTACAAAGCCTCAAGGAAAGGGGACCGGGCTGGGGCTCGCAATTTGTAGGGGGATGGTAGAAGTCATGGGCGGACATATTTCGGTGTGCAGCGAGGTGGGGAAGAGCACGGCCTTTACTGTTAGTCTTCCAATCCATCGGCGCCAATAAGGAGGATTGAGAGATGCACTCTCAACCAAAAGTGCTCATAGTGGACGACGAAGAGAGATTCAGGACAACCATGTGCAAGCTTCTCTCAATCAGAGGGCTGGAAGCCTCCACTGCCGGTAGTGGACATGAGGCTCTTGAAAAGATTAAGCAATCCTCCTACGATGTGTTGATCCTCGACATCAAGATGCCGGGCATGGGCGGACTGGAAGTGTTGTCGGAGGCTAAGAAGATTGACCCGTTGGTCGAGGTGATAATTATGACCGGATATGCATCTGTGGACACAGCCAGGGAAATAATGAAGTTGGGGGCATACGATTACCTCCTCAAGCCTTACGACACCGACCACCTACTGGAGAAAATTGAGAATGCCTACGATCGCAAGACTTCAAGACTAGCCCTGACGGCGAAACAAGAATAGGAATTACATCAGTTCTCAAAAATACATTCCGATCAGTTAGTCCGTCAAACAGTCGATGGCCTATAGCCAATGCACCAGTTATGGACGAGCTTGCACCGTGAGACTACTTCGTGCCTCTGGCTCCTCTCAATAACTCAGGCACGGAGGCCGTCGCCACTTGTGACTGAGAGCGCAGCGAAGTGATCCCGTCGAAATTTTCGGCAATACCTGCAGTGATTGTGCGACTCACTGAGTTACTTCTTGCCCTTCAACATGGTCTCAAGCTCGACGAATGGTGTATTGATAGGTGGAGTCTGCAGTTCCGTATGATCTCCGGATTCGTCACCGTCCTGCTCTTCCATGTACCGAGCATGCTCCTTGTCATGACAGTAGACGCAAAGCAATTCCCAATTACTGCCGTCGGAAGGATTATTGTCGTGGTTGTGATCCTTGTGATGAACAGTGAGTTCCTTAAGCTTCTTTCCTGAGAACTCCATCCCGCACCTGGCACAGATCCACGGAAACAACTTAAGGGCACGCTCCCGGTAGGTCGTCTCTCGACGCTCCTGATGACGCCTGGCATCTGCTATAACGGCATCGAGCCTGCCAACCTGTGCTTCAGGCTTCTTCGGCGCCACTTGTGATTTTTTGGGAAAACGCGCCATGCTTAAAACCGTTATATCAAATCCAGGAGCACCAGCGAAATCCTCTCGCGGTCTTTCGCAGTAATGTAAGAATAGTCTATTTCTGAGCAATTTCCATGGTGCTTATGTCAACGGCATTCTTAACCCATTATTGACCGGCGGACAATACCATGAGACAATAACTCGGCCTTTTACATTATGTAAAGAAATCCGACACGCATTCACGATAAGAGATACCCGATAACAAAGTGAATCCGGCGGACTTCACGACTTTTCCCTTAGTCCGTGGGATATCAGGTAAAATATCATGTATTGGCACAGGTGTTGCAATCAATAATCGGGACCTGATCACGTCGTTGGATACTGTTGTCATAATATGGAGGTTTTTCATGAGGACCATTTATTTCAGGGCGATGGTCTTTCTTGCCATGGCCTACCTGCTGATTCCGGACTGGGTTTTTGCTGCCGGCGCCGGAGGCACTGAGTTGATTGTGGTCGCCGATGCCCGGCGTGTTTCGTGGGGACCCGAAAAGTACCTCCTGGACATGTATAACACCAATCTGACAATGTACGGTGTCTGGTGCTTAATTCTGACCCTCATTTGGGGCATGTTTCTGGGCTTTTTGACAGACTTCTTGATGAAGCGCACAGGTCTTGATCTTGAATCCAGATCTCTTGTCGAGCACTAATATCCAGTCATAGCTAAGGAGGATATCAGCATGGACTGGCTGTACATGTATATGCCGATCTCAGGAATAGATATATTCTGGCCCGGCCTGGTTCTGATAGGCTTTTCAGTGGGGGTCATAGGCGGTTTCTTCGGAATGGGCGGCGCCTGGATGGTTACGCCGGGTTTGAACATTCTCGGATTCCCCATGGCGTTCGCCATCGGGACTGATATTGCCCACATGGCCGGCAAGTCTATGATATCGACATTGAGGCACTCCAAGTTCGGTAATGTGGACTACAAACTTGGCCTCATTATGGTCATGGGCACGGTTATCGGTATACAGATAGGCGCATGGCTGGTGATGTGGCTGGAATCGATCGGGCGAGTTGAATCTGTAGTCCGGTATGCCTACATGGTCGTGCTGGCGCTCATAGCGGTGATGGTCTTCTATGATTATTACAAGGCCACAAAGAAGAAGAAGGCAGGCATAGAAGACAGGCATGGAACAGAGGGAGTGACCTGGTACAAAACCCTCCACAAGGTCAGGATTCCTCCCATGATGGAGTTCAAAACCGCTGGTATCACTTGTTCCATGTGGCTTCCAATCTTTGTGAGTTTCATAACAGGTCTTTTGGCAGGATTTCTCGGTATCGGCGGTGGGCTTATTCGTATGCCTTCGCTGGTCTACCTGGTCGGTTGCCCGACCCACATAGCTGTCGGAACCGACCTGTTCGAGGTCATGATCTCGGGTTTGTGGGGAACGTTCACGTTTGGACGGTATGGCCGTATTGAACTGGTGGCCATGTTCGTCATGTTGACCGGGGCGGCTGTTGGGGCTCAAATCGGAACTGTTGCCACAAAGTACGCTAAGGGTTACGGCATTCGCATAGCTTTTGGGCTCGCAGTCGTGGCCTGTCTGATCTCCGTCATTCTAAAACAGATCCAATGGGATACGTCCGCTACGGTTCTCATTCTCGGGTCAGTGGGAGCGATATGCGTCTACATAGTGTCCATAATGCTCAGAGGCGCCGCCCAAGAACTCCGTGAAAAGAAGGCCCACGGCAAGGTCTGACAGGTGGGCCGTTGGATACTCCCAAAGTCGAGAGGAGGCATTTCATGAAGACTAAGGCTATGTTTTGCTTGATGCCCCTGATTCTCATCTTGAGCGTGGGCGCCTACGCAATTGCGGCAGAGGTGGCACAAGGCAAATGTCTGAGTTACGATACACAGAAGAATGTTGTCACACTAGATGAATATGATCTCAATTTCAGTCCGGAAAATAGGTATGGACGCTCAACGGGAAAGCAGGCGGTTTATAACTTGGCCAACGCGAAAATAGGTGTCCCACCCGCAGTGGGCGACATCATCAGAATCGCATACGAAATGAAGGGGGACCAGAGGAACGCTATTAAGCTAATGAATGTTTCGAAACAGGACCTTTCGAAGAAATAGGGCCTGTTAATAATCATATAATGCAGGCGACATACGGTTCAGTTGTGCAGCTCTTCGTGAGTATTTTGTCTTGACTTGGAGCTGCGATTGCCGCCCAGTTGCCTGACGGCTTTCATACAAATGAGGGGCCACGATGAAAAGATTCTACGCGGTAGTTATTGTGATGGCCCTGTTAGGCCTATGCCTCATCCCAATGTCCGGTGCTCAGACAGTCGATGAAAAATCAGTTGTCCGAGTGTCGGGCGCGGACAGCATGTTCAACAGAATCCGTGTCCTCAGTAAGGTGTTCTTGAATGCGTATCCATCTGTTAGGATAGATTTTGCCGGTGTGGAGTATGTGGATACAGGCATTCAGGAGCCGCTGAACAAAAAGGCCGACGTTGCGATGGCTTCTCGCCCTTTGACCACAAAGGAGAATGAGCAGGCGGTCAAGGCCGGAGTCGAACTCGTCGAACGTCTCGTAGGGTATGGAGGAATCGTAATTGTAGTAAACCCATCCAACCCTATCGACGAGTTGTCGGTTGACCAAGTGAAGAAAATCTTCAAGGCCGAGTACACCGGTTGGGATCAGGTGGGCGGCCCTGACCAACCCATCACTGTTGTGAGGCTGGATGACTCTCAGCACCCCGGCACTTTCATATTCATGCAGGAAGATTTCCTTGGTGGCCCATTCTCAGACAAATCCATAGCCTTGTCCACATTTCCGAGTATCATGAACAAAGTATCAAACACTCCTTCGGCGATAGGTTTCGTAAGACAAAGAGACGCCTTTGAGTCTCCCATTATCAAGAAGGCTCCGATAAAGGACCTGAAAATCAAGCAAACCCCTGCGTTAGCCGGGGTAATGCCTTCGAGAGAAGCCATTGCCGACGGGTCTTATGTTCTGAGAAGGCCGTATTACTTGTACTATAGCAGCAAGGCAACGCCAGACGCGGCGAGGTTTGCCGATTTTATCGTTGCCAAGGGCTGGGGCGCACAAGACCTGTAACGAATCCTTTCACTATTGATTGCCTCGAGTTTTGTCGAGATTGCTTCACTGGGCTCGCAATAAGTAATGTACAGCGTTTGCTTGTTGCGAAATCCACGTTGTCCCTGGTACGCGAATTGCGATATGTTTGGTATTCGCATGGAATTTTACTCTTCCGGCCTATATGGAGGTTTGTGTCATGCTGCCGAAAAAGATCCTCTTTTGCACCGACTTTTCGGACAATAGCGAGCCCGCGCGCAAATTGGCCGTAGAATATGCCAAGGCTTTTGGGGCTCAGCTTCTCATTGTCCATGTAGTAGATACGACTGGGTTCCCGGCCTACGGAGACTGGGTTGGTGATGAAATCAACAATATTGTAGCCAGATTCAAAGAAAAAGCGGCTGCCGGTTTGGAATCCATAGCGAAGGAAACCGGCCGGATTCTCACAGACGTCAAGACTTCCTGCAAACTTGGCGCGCCGGCAAAAGAGATTATTGAGCTGGCAGGGCAAGAATCAGTCGATCTGATTGTGATCGGAACCCATGGACGAACGGCGGTCAAGCACCTGCTTATGGGTAGCATAGCGAGGAGCGTTTTGAGGATGGCTCATCGTCCTGTGCTGGTTGTGGAGGCCTCGTCCGGCAAAGCAGATTCATAGCCGGCGTCAATTTTCGGCGATTGACGGTCGAGGGATCCAGACGGTTAGGATTAGCTGCTTGTGAAACCTAAGTGGCAGGATTGCCATGCCGAGGGTATAGTTTTGACCGTAAGCCTGGAGATCATTGCATAGGCCGGCAAGTTGGAGAGTACGATGACGTTTGAGGTTTCGGGAGTTCAAACGGCCATTTGGGTGCCTCCGCTCGTGGGCTTTGTCATATCTTTTTTCACGTCTATGGGAGGAATTTCAGGGGCCTTTCTCATTTTACCATTCCAGGTCAGCGTACTGGGATTCACCACTCCTGCAGTCACCCCCACCAATCTTGTGTTCAATGTTGTCGGAATTCCAAGCGCGGTTTACAAGTATTTCCGCGAAGGCAGAATGAACTGGCCGCTTGCCTGGAACATTATCTTCGGTACTTTTCCCGGACTTTTCCTCGGCGGAATCATAAGGATAGTGTACCTTCCCGATCCTCGCCGTTTCAAGCTCTTTGCCGGTTGTGTACTCCTGTGCATAGGCGTTCGAATGGTCTATCAAGTCATTACCCAACGAGGCCAACAAACCGCGGCCAAAGCTGCCGAGTCAAGAATGAGGCAACAAGCCGTGGACAAAAGCGTCACCGAGTCGCATGCCGCCCAATCTACGGTCCGGACCATAAGTTGGTCTCTGTCTCGCACTGAATACCAATTCTTCGGAGAGATCTTTGCTTTCAACACAACGGGTCTGTTCATGTTGTCCTTGGTGGTAGGATTGATCGGCGGAATTTACGGCATCGGCGGTGGAGCCATACTAGCGCCTTTCATTGTCACCTTCTTTCACCTGCCGATTCACACCATTGCCGGAGCGACCCTCATGGGGACTTGCGTCACATCAATAGGGGGAGTGATCTTTTTCGAATTCGTGGGACCACTCTTTGCTCAGGCGGGAGAGCAGGTGAGGCCGGACTGGCTGCTCGGATTTCTCTTCGGCATTGGGGGATTCGCCGGAATGTACCTGGGGGCCTCGTTCCAAAAATACGTCTCCGCCTCTATAATAAGGCCTGTATTGGCCATCTTAATCAGCGTCGTGGGATTGCGATACGTGACGGGTTATTTTTTCTGATCGAGTTCCCGCACCATTCCGGTGAACGCAGGAATCCAGGGGAATGATAGCCAATATCTCACTTGCTCAAACGGACAAGAATTCCGGCAATCGCTCTAGAACATCTTCACCACGATGTTGCTGATGATGTTGGCTGTGTTGCCGCCTAGCGTGGGAACAAACACGGCTGCAGGGTCTGCGTGCTCGAGGACGGTCTCCACACTCAGGTCGATCAGTCTTGCAGGGGGCACCTTGCCCTTGAGATCGATGCCCTTGAACAAGTCCCTGGCACTGACCATGGTGCGATATGGCTCGATGGCAGCGGCGATCTTGGCAAGCATTGCGGCCGAATCGACAGGGTAGCTGCCCATGGCCGACTCACCGGAGAGCATTATGCAGTCTGTCCCATCGAGGATCGCATTGGCCACATCGGTTGCCTCGGCGCGGGTGGGACGCCGGTTGCTGGTCATGGATTCCAGCATCTGCGTTGCCGTGATCACTGCCTTGAACCTGCTCAACATCGACCTGAAGCAAACCGTCGTTCAAGTAGAGTGTGTCGCCGGGCGCCACCACTTGGGGAAGGCGGGTAAAGGTGACCGAGACCCTGTGCGCATCGCCGACCAAGTCGTCAGTCGTGAGGGTGAAAAGGTCGCCAGGTTTCAGATCTATCGGTTCAGAGTCAAACTTCCCGATACGCATCTTCGGACCGGGCAGGTCCGCCATGATGGCAAGACGGCGTCCAGTGACCCTGGCAGCAGCGCGGAGATCCTTGATCACCTCTTTGTGGCCCGTGAAATCCCCGTGGGAGAAATTGAGTCGGGCTACGTTCATGCCGGCCAGCAACAGCTCCTCCATCACATCGCGGGAACGTGATGCGGGCCCTATCGTACATACGATCTTGGTCTTATTGAGTGGCAGGGTCATCGATGTCCTCAATTGGTGTGGCGGGGGATAGGCCAATGCCTTGGCCATGGTAGTCTTCCTCTACCGTAAACGCCAGGTCTGCGCTGCTCCTTTTGGTTCATCGCATCAGGAATTACATACTCTCATTGCGGCGATGATCATATGGCTCTGCCAGATACTTTCCCTGCCTCCACAGCTAACAAAGCAGTGATAGACGGGAAACTTGGTAACGGGTTGGCAGAATCGTGCTCGGTGTAAAGGAGCAGAGCGACACTCCCGGCGTAGCGCGTAATACAGGGCAAAGTTGAACCCTCGTTGGGATTCGACCCAGGTTGCGCCGAGGGGCCACGGGTCTCCCTCGACTCGTTCGCATTCATCAACTGCGCACAAAGGTTGCATTTCTTCTTCTCGATAGGAATAGACATCCGCGGGCCCAATGGTACCAGTTTGGTTTTGTGGGAAGGAACCGCCATGCTACTGCCTCACTAAGACCTTGTCGGTCTTAAGATTCACCACAGGTCCTTCTTAAATCTCGAAGTGCGTCATAGGTTATCCCTCATGATTCCCCTTCTTCAGCGTCTTCGAGGCCGACCGGTACCGGGCTTACCTTCCAGATTTCGTCGCAGTATTGTCGAATCGTGCGATCGGAAGAGAACTTGCCCATTCGCGCCGCGTTGAGAATCGACATTCGTGTCCAGGTATTCTCATCCCGGTAGGTCTGGCTGACGCGGTACTGACAGTCCACATACGATTGATAATCCGCGAACAGCAGGTACTCGTCATGATAGAGCAGGGAATCGACGAGAGGTTTGAACAGTTCACTAACCCCTGAAGAAAAATGCCCGGACCCGATGAGGTCGATGACGGTTTTCAATTGATCATTCCCCTCATAGAGATCACGTGCCTGATAACCTCTAGATTTCAGATCGTAGACTTCCTCGGCCGTGAGCCCGAACAGGAAGAAATTCTCAGGGCCAACTTCTTCTCTGATCTCGACGTTGGCTCCGTCGAGTGTCCCGATGGTGAGCGCTCCGTTCATCGCGAACTTCATGTTCCCGGTTCCTGAAGCCTCCTTGCCCGCTGTAGAAATCTGTTCGGAGAGATCTGCAGCAGGGTAAATCAACCGGGAATTTTTTACGTTGAAGTTGGGGAAGAACACCACCTTGATGCGATCTCGTACGTCCGGATCGTGATTCACGATCTCCGCCACTGCGTTGATCAACCTAACCCAACTTCGACACTAACGACGGTTAACTTGTTGTTATTGTAGGATTTGGTCATTTTATTTGGCACTACATATTTTCATCTTTCCTGATCCATGTCCTCACGGGGGAGATGATCGTCTTGG
>Ga0247841_10000766_pt1 | contig 80473 bp, 73 predicted proteins | sample LaCruzMarch2015__2_FD_192410 | JGI IMG/M metagenome (GOLD analysis project Ga0247841, IMG submission 192410) | Freshwater microbial communities from meromictic Lake La Cruz, Castile-La Mancha, Spain - LaCruzMarch2015_18m | ecosystem: Environmental > Aquatic > Freshwater > Lake | place: Spain... | reverse complement strand
CTTAGGTAGAAGAAGTTGTTAAGAAGAAAAATTATACTTTTGTATTAAAACCTAAAAACATTTTAGGTTATTTTTGGTGTCTGTGGAAAAGTTGGGTTGTGGGGTTTTGTAATTCAAAGTAAAGAAAAAAGACCTTTTGAAGAACGATTACCAAAAACTATCTCTATTATATCGTCTACTTAGGACGCTTGTGGTAACTATGTGTTTTGGTAGAACGTTGAAATGTGCTATTTAGGCACGAATTGGTAAGTTGCTATTGCACTTTATATTGGTCAATATTCTGGCAGTGACTACTGCAGATGTTTTTTATCTGCATACTCTATGTTATCATAGAGAAGATAGTATATGAAAATCAAGTAGAAATTATTTATTTTTGCTTGGGAGAGGGTTTATTGGTATAATGTAAATATGGGAATTCTAGAGAAAGAAGTTAAAAAACAATATAGAAAAGATAGGATTCAAAAAGTAATTTTGGGAACCATATATGGAGTAGGTTTTCTCAGTACTGCCTTAATTGCTCCAAAGATGATCAAAATTATTTCTAAATTTGAACCTGAATTTTTAAAAAAGAAAAATAGTAGATACTCTTTTAATCGATCTCTTTCCAATCTAAGAGTGAATGGATTTATAGTGTATGAAAAGACAGATAGGGGAAACTTTGCCAGATTGACTCCAAAAGGTGAAGCTAAATTAAGACAGATACAACTCCAAGATTATAAATTGAAAAAACCAAAACGTTGGGATGGCAAATGGCGAATGCTAATTTTTGATATAAAAGAAGAAAGGAAGAATACTAGAGATAAAATTCGCCGAACATTATTACAGATAGGTTTTGTACGTTTACAAGATAGTGTCTGGGTTTATCCTTATGATTGTGAAGATTTGATAAATTTATTAAAAGTTGATTATAAAATAGGGTTGGATGTTTTGTATGTGATAGTAGATAAAATTGAATATGACAAATCTTTATTAAAAATATTTAATTTAGATAAAAAAATTTAAATAATAAAAAAAGAAAGATCATAATAAATTATAATTTTACTTTCCTCAGATATTACGCTATAGCGTAGGGTGTGGGGAAGAGAATTATTTTTTTAATAATTAAAATCTATGTTAAGATACATTTATGCAAAAAGCGAAAAAGAAAACATATAAAAATGGTTTGCGGGTTATTACAGTTCCGATGAAGGATAATCCGACGGTAACGGTGCTTGTCCTAGTAGGAACAGGGAGTAATTATGAGACAAAAGAGATAAATGGGATATCTCACTTTTTGGAGCATATGTGCTTCAAGGGAACGATTAAAAGACCAACTTCCCAATCTATCTCTCACGAGCTTGATGCTCTTGGGTGCCAATATAATGCTTTTACAGACCACGAAATGACAGGGTATTATGCAAAAGGCGATGCCAAGAATTTCAGCAAGATTTTTGATATTGTTTCTGATGTTTATCTGAATTCGACTTTTCCTGAAACGGAAATTGAAAAAGAAAAAGGAGTTATAGTGGAAGAAATAAATATGTATGAAGATATGCCCGCAAGCCATGTTCAAGAACTCTTTGATAAAGTTCTCTACGGTGATCAACCAGCCGGCTGGGGGATTGCTGGAAAAAAAGAAAATGTTTACAAAATGGTTCGCGATAATTTTGTGCATTACAAAAAGAGTCACTATATCGCTTCCAATACTGTTATTGTTGTTTCTGGAAATATTCAGGTTGAAAAAGTTTATAAGGAAGTTGATAGATATTTTAAAGAAATTAAATCGACGAATAAAATTAAAAAATTAAAAACCAAAGATATTCAAGCGAGTCCCAATGTTCTAGTGAAATATAAAGAGACAGACCAAACGCATTTTGTCCTCGGAGTTCGGACTTTTTCTTTATTTGATAAAAAAAATATGACTCTTTCAATTCTTTCGGCCGTGCTTGGAGCAGGAATGAGCTCACGACTTTTTATTAAGTTACGTGAAGAGATGGGAGTGGCTTACTATGTCCGAGCTTTGAATAATCCTTCGCTTGACCATGGCTCTTTTAAAATATCGGCCGGAGTGAACAATAAAAGAACTGTGGAAGTTATAAAAGAAATTTTAAAAGAATGTAATCTTTTAACTACTGAAAAAGTAAGTGAAAGAGAATTAAATAAAGTGAAGTCATTTATTATTGGAAATATGAAAATGTCGCTTGAGGCGACAGATGATATTGCTAATTTTTACGGTGGGCAAGAGCTAATGAAAAACGAAATAAAAACTCTAGAAGAAAAAATAAAAGATATTCAAAAAGTCAGAGCTACAGACATACAAAAAGTAGCAAAAACTATCTTCAAAACCAATAATCTTAATCTGGCTATTGTTGGGCCATTTAAAGATAATCAAGAATTCAAGAAAATATTGAAATTCTAATTCTCTAAATAGTGTGGTAATATATATGGAGATGGATCCCGTTAGAGATGTGTATGTTATAATTTTCGGGACCGTTTAAAATAATTTCAAGGTTAATATTACTAATAATAATCTAAATAGATACGTCCCATCTAAAGAGGGACTATCTCTAATGGGATGGATGATAAACTTAAAAACACGCGCATAAGTATATCTACAAATACTCTAATTAAAATAGTATTATTGGGGGTTCTTATTTTTGCAATTATTAAATTATTTAATATCGTTTTAGTTATTCTTACTGCTATAGTAATTGCTTCGTTTGTTGAATCAGCTGTTAGAAGATTAAAGCCGTATATAAAAAATCGAACCCTTTTAGTTTTCTTGATTTATATAATTACTATTAGTATAGCAATAGGATTATTGTCAGTATTCATGCCTACTTTTATTGAAGAAATGTCAGCACTTGTATCTTCTCTTTCTCAGTATATTCCAAATAGTAGTATTTTAAACACATTTCAGCCGGATTCAATAGTTGGCGCAAAAGATGTAGTTTCTAATATTTCTCGAGATGCATCACTTGGTGAAATTATAAAGAGTAGCCAAGTTCTGATTTCTAGTTTCTCAGGTGGATTCTGGGATGTATTTAGTGGTGCCTTTGGAGGTGTTTTCAATTTTGTTTTAATTATAATTTTATCTTTTTATCTTTCTATCACAGAAAAAGGAATTGAGAATTTCTTGCGAGTTATCGCCCCTGGTCATATTGAAGAATATCTAATTGACCTTTGGCAACGCACAGAAAGGAAAATTGGCCTATGGGTTCAAGGACAGATGTTACTTGGTCTTATTATTGGTGTCTTATCATATTTAGGACTCACGATTATCGGAGTTAAGTATGCACTTGTCCTTGCTATTGTGACTGGATTTTGTGAAATGGTTCCATTTGGAATCTTTTTAGCGATGGTAATTGTCACTCTATTTGGATTTCTAGATGGTGGAATAACAATGGCACTGCTTTCTTTTGGTTTATATTTTATTCTTCACCAATTTGAAAGTTATTTAATATATCCTTTGATTATAAAAAAGGTTATAGGCATTTCTCCTTTTGTGGTTATTCTTTCTATTATTATTGGAGCAGAACTTGCCGGATTTTTGGGTGTAATTTTGGCTATTCCTGTGGCCGTTTGCTTACTTGAAATTCTAGATGATATTGAAAAGAAAAAAATTCTCTCAAAATCAATATAATATGCAAAAACCCTTTTATATTACAACCACTCTACCTTACGTCAATGCACCACTACATATGGGGCATGCGCTTGAATTTGTCCGGGCTGACACAATTGCTCGCTACAAAAAGTTGGCGGGTTTTGATGTTTACTTTAATACAGGAACTGATGAGCATGGCAAGAAAAATTATGACAAAGCAATAGAAAAAGGTTTGAGTCCTCAAGAATTTGTTGACCAAGGTTTTGAAACATTTAAAGAACAGTTAAAAATGTTTGGCGTGAGTGACGATATCCACTTTGTCAGAACAACAGACAAACATCACGAGATGGCAGCCCAAGAATTTTGGAAAAAAGTTAGTGATAATGGATATATTTATAAAAAAAGTTACAAAGCGAAATATTGTGTCGGTTGTGAAAGTGAGAAGACCGATTCAGAGCTTGATGAGCGTGGCGAGTGCCCACTGCATCCGGGAAGACAACTTGAATTAATTGATGAAGAGAATTATTTTTTTAAATTTTCAGAATTTGGTGATAAGCTTTTGGAATTTTATGAAAAAAATCCAAATTTTGTGGTACCAGAATTTCGTTTGCATGAAATGAAAAATTTTATCAAAAATGGCTTGCAAGATTTTTCAATTTCTCGTTTGAAAAATAAAATGTCTTGGGGTATAGAAGTACCAAATGATAAAGACCACGTGATGTATGTTTGGTTTGATGCACTTGTTAATTATATTTCAACTTTAGGATGGCCCTTCGCATCCGCTCAGGATCTTCGACCCGACAAAGAAAATTTATTTGAAAAATATTGGGTAAATGGAAATCCAACTCAATATTGCGGTAAGGACAATACCCGTTTTCAGGCGGTTACTTGGCAGGCAATGCTTATGGCGGCAGGATTGCCAAATTCTCATCAAATAGTAGTAAATGGCTTTATAACGGGGGATAAGGGCGTAAGAATGTCTAAAACAATCGGCAATGTTGTTGACCCACGGGACTTGGTAAAAGAATACGGCATTGATGCTTTACGATATTTTCTCTTGCGAGAAGTCTCAAGTTTTGAAGATAGTCCATTTACCCTCGAGAGATTCAAAGAAGCCTACAATTCTGGACTAGCAAATGGCTTGGGGAATTTGGTTTCAAGAATTATGACTTTATCAGAAAAATACTTAACCCCTACCCAACCTCCCCCTTATCAAGGGGGAGGAGAAGGAGGGGGTCTACCACAAGAATTTGTTAAATTTTTTGAGGAATTTGATATTAAAAAAGCGATGGATTATATCTGGGAAAGAATTCAAAATCTTGATAAAAAAATTCAAGAAACTGAACCGTTTAAAGTTATAAAGCAAGATGAAAATAAAGGGAAAGAAATGATAAAAGAATTAGTTTTGGAATTATATCAAATTGCTAGAATGTTGAATCCGGTAATGCCCGAGACAAATGAAAAATTAAAAGCTCTTATCCGCTCCAACAAAAAACCAGAAGCGCCATTATTTTTAAGAAAAGAATAAAATGCCTGAAATTTATATGCCAAAAGTTCGAGCGGTAGCAATTCTCGTAAACAAAGACGAAGTGCTTTTAATGTTTCGCAAAAATATGAGAGAATATTATGTTTTTCCGGGAGGAGGAGTAGAAGAAAATGAAGATATTGGAGAGGCAGTTTTGAGAGAGCTAGAAGAAGAAGCTTCTGTCGAAGCAAAAATAAATAGGTTACTCTACCAGCATATTTACGATGATGAAAAAGAGCAATACTTTTATCTTTGCGACTATATTTCTGGTGTTCCAGAACTTAAAAAAGATACTATTGAATATCAAAAAATGTTAAAGGGTGAAGATTTTTACAGACCTGAGTGGATAAAAATAAAAGAACTAAAAAATATGTTAGTTTATCCATTAGAGATAAGAGATTTAGTTATAGAAGATTTTAAAAATAATTTTCAAAATTCAGCAAAAGTTTTTAATTTAAAAATTTCAGAATTAAGAAAAAATATTTAATTTATGCTGAAATATTTTGATATTCATACGCATGTAAATTTTAAGGCATTTGATGAGGACCGAGATTCGGTTATTCAGCGTGCGTTGGATAGTGATACTTGGATGATTAATATTGGCACTCAAGTTGATACCTCAAAAAAGGCAATTGAACTAGCACATAAATACCCCGAAGGAGTTTATGCTTGTATTGGACTTCACCCGATTCATACTGAAGAATCATTTCATGATGAAGATGAAATAAGTGGACCAGGGTTCACCCGGTTAGTAGATGTTGACGATGTGGCTTCGCCACGCACCGAAAGTGCTTCGTCAACATTCACTACCGGGTTCAAGTCTCGAGCCGAGATTTTCGATAAAAATGTTTATCGAGAAATGTTAAAAGACCCGAAAGTAGTAGCGATAGGGGAATGCGGGCTTGATTATTACCACCTCGAGGAAAAATCAATCGAGAGGCAGAAAAAAGTTTTTATTGAGCAAATAGAACTTGCGCAAGAATTCGATAAACCATTAATGCTTCACATTCGCAATGGTTCGACAAGCTCACCACAAGTAACCAAAAAGAATGCTTATTTTGATGTCTGTGGGTTGATTAAAAAATCCGTGGAAGTCGGACTTCCACGGATTCGTGGAGTATCACATTTTTTTGCTGGCAGTGTGGAAGACATGCAAAGATTTGTGGATATGGGAATTTACATTTCTTTTGCGGGAGCTATAACATATAAACCCAAGCCGGAAATTTGTGATTATATTAATGTCATCAAAGAAACTCCACTCGAGTATATTTTGACCGATACCGATGCCCCATATGTCGCGCCTGTGCCATATCGTGGTAAGCGCAATGAACCATCTTATGTCCGAGAAATAGTCAAAAAAATTGCTGAAATTAAAGGATTAACAGAAGAAGAAACAGCAAAAGCAATATTTGATAATGCTAGACGACTTTTCAAAATATAGAAATCCTAGCAAACTTTATCAATAAAAAAGTCCTCGGACGAGGGAGGACGAGGTGCCAGACATTTTTTCTTGAAAAAGTTTGCAAGGATTTAGACATACTAGTTGGTATTTAAAATAGTCTTATCAGAGGGTACCAAAATTTCTTGCTAGAAATTTTCTCCGTTTTCACGCCGTCGCGTTCAAAAGCCCCTCTGATAAGACTATTTTAATCACCAACTGAGGGGTGGACTTGTTGCCTTATTTTTGTTAGTATAACTCCACATCTCGTTTGTCCCGACCCTGAAGTCGGTACACAATCCCACGCCTTGGCGGGGTAAAGGTCCATAGCGGGGTGGTATTAAAATTAATAATTTATAGCGTTTTACGCATCAATAGAAATGGCGAAAGCAAAAAAAGATATAGAAGAAGATGTAGGAGAGGAAAAAGAATCTCGTACAAGTGTTTATGAAGTGGGTTATATAATGGTTCCAACTATTGCCGAGGAAGCTCTCGGTGAAGAGGTGACATTGTTTAAGGATATGTTCACAGAAAAAGGGGCAGTATTTATTTCTGATGAATATCCTAAATTAATAGAGTTAGCTTATGAAATGTCTCGTTCTATTAACAACAAAAAGCAAAAGTTCACTAATGGTTATTTTGGTTGGGTGAAATTTGAATGTTCAACAACTGACGCTAAAATAATAAAAGATATTTTAGAAAAAAATGAGAAACTAGTTCGTTTTCTTATGATTAAGACAGTTCGCGAAAATACCATGTCAGTAAGACGTGCTTATGGTAAACAAGATGGTGGAAGACGTCGCGTGGTTCAAAAGACGGAAGAAGTTGAAAAAATAAATGAAGAAACAATAGACAAGGAGATCGATGCTCTTGTGGTATAATCATTAGTAGTATATGTATCCCGTTAGAAGCCGCGGTCGCAGTATCTAACAGGATAAATTATAGTTTTAAAATTTAGTCGAAATAATATTTAACTAAGCAGGAATTAATTAAGACCGCGACCTGCTTCTAACGGGATGTATTTAAACAAAGTATTCATCATTGGTAACCTTACTCGAGACCCTGAACTTAAGGCAATTCCTTCAGGGATAAAAGTTTGTAGTTTCTCTGTTGCCACAAATCGTGTTTGGAAAGATAAAAATGGAGCAAAGCAAGAAGCCGCTGATTTTCATAATGTTGTTGTCTTTGGTCGCCAAGCTGAAACAGTTGCTCAATATATGAGAAAGGGTAGTCAGGTTATGGTAGAAGGTCGTATGCAAACGAGGTCTTGGGATGATGCTGCGACAAATACCAAGAAGTATCGCACTGAAGTTATTGCTGACAGAGTTCAATTTGGTTCAAATACAGGTAGCACAAGAAGTGCAGTAAGTTCTGACCAGTCCACACAGCCAAAAAGTGGACCTGCCCCAGAAAAAGACGAGAGCGAATTAGATACGATTGAATATCCAGAAGAGCAAATTAATGCAGAGGATATACCGTTTTAAAAAATTAAGAATTAAGAATTAAAAATTATGAAACAAGATTATTTTTCATCAAACAATATAAAACATATTGATTATAAAGATGTGGAACTATTGAAGAGATTTTTATCTCCGACTGCTCGTATGCTTTCGCGCAAGAGAACAGATGTAACATCTAAAAATCAACGTAAGCTCTCAATAGCAATCAAAAGAGCTCGCTTTATGGGTCTACTTCCTTATATTGCCAAATAGGCAATCAACAAAAAAACACTAAATTCAAGTTGGTGTTTTTTTGTTGGTATCTATTTACATTTTAACCCTTTTGGTGTATAATATAAGTATAAGTTTAGATTATTAAGTTTTTAATTAATTAACAAAAAATATGAAGAAATATATAGGTTTTTTAATTGTTTTTGGTATTTTTGTTTTTGGTGTTTTTATTATGAGTGGTTCTGCACAGGCCACTATTTCTGGTTGTCTATCAGGTCAAAATTACAGTACAACAACAGGTCAAGCATGTCCAACACCCTCGACTCCGACAATTACTGTTTACTCTCCAAGTAACGGTGATGTATTTAGCGCTGGACAAACTATAAATATTACTTGGACTCCAGGATTACCCGGGGTAACTTACTTTAGTTTTTACAAAGAAGATCAAAGCTATTCGACTGCTGCTTGGGCACAACCTAACCCCGATACTTCTGGTTCAATGAGTTATACTTTCCCAAGTGATATGCCAGCAGGACAATACAAAATATATGCTTTTAATGAAAGAACAGTCAATGGAAGTATAGTCTCAACCAATTTATACGAAAGCACTGGATACTTCAGTATTCTTTCTAATACCAATGATGACTGTGTTACAAGCCAACCTTCTATTACAGTTCTTTCTCCAAATGGGGGAGAAACTTATACTGCAGGGCAACAAATTGAAGTTAAATGGAAAAGTTGTAATGTCCCAGCTTCAACAATTATAAACATTGAGTTGGGTCAACCAGCAACAACTTCAGGAATCTCATTAGTTGATACAGGTAATGATGGTTCAGAGTTAATTACACTTCCAACTGTAAATACTTTTCCAATGATGGTTTATGGAAAAAACTTTAAAATCAAATTACAAAAAATAGGAACAGGGTTTGGTGCGTTTGATTATTCTGATAATTTATTCGCAATAAATCCTTCAACTATTACTCCTTCTTCAATTAAAGTTCTTTCTCCAAATGGAGGAGAGACATGGGTGAAAGGAACTGAACAAAAAATTAAGTGGCAAGATAATTCAACTTATACTTGTCCAATTGGAATAACTTGTAACCCTACTTCAAAATATTATGATATTTATTTATCTTACTATTGTACTCCAGGAGAAAGTTGTCCCCAAACAGTTGCCCCTTTAGTGTACACTATTGCGAAAAAGGTAACGGGAACTTATTATCTTTGGGACGTAGGTAAAGCAAACGACATTTCAATGCCAGTTTCTGTTCCTGATGGAGCATATATTGTTGCAGTTCGTCGTGATTCTGGTTTAAATAATTGGGATGAAAGTGATTCATATTTCAAAATTGTTTCTTTCACTTCCTCCACAATAGCACCTATAATTTCTGGAATCTCTGGTCCCCAGACATTGAATATAAATCAAACAGGAACATGGAAAGTAACTGCATCAAGTCCAAATGGAGGAAATCTTTCTTATTCTGTTGTTTGGGGCGATGAAGCTGTTCAAACAGTTACTTCCACTGCGACAAGGCAAATACCTCAACAATCAGCAACATTTACTCATAGCTATTCATCGGCAGGAATATATACACCGACATTCACAGTCACAAATAGTAGCGGTGGAAGTGCAACGACAAGTTTGAGTGTAAATGTAGGGAATTCATCTGGTGCAGTTGATGGTTGTGTAAACGGAGAAATTTATAGTTCCACAACAGGACAGAAATGTATTAATTCAATAATAGACCATCCATGTTTATCGTCCGGAGCTGGTTGTGCTAATCCTAATTCAACAATTAAAAGGATTTTGAAAGTTGGAGTAAAAGGGGAAGATGTTAAAACTTTGCAATCATTTCTTGGTGTAACAGCAGATGGGTCTTTTGGTCCAATGACAAAAGCAAAAGTTATTGAGTGGCAAGCACAAAATGGTTTAAAAGCAGATGGATTGTTTGGTACTCAAAGTGCTACAAAAGCAGGGTTGAGTAATTAAGAATTAAAAATTAGGAATTAACAATTATATACAAAATACCCCGCTCCGACTTAAGTCGGAGCGGGGTATTTTGTATATGCAATAAATATACAGGGGTGGAATTATTGCAAATTATTTTTTGTTATATTAGATTCAATAATTTTAAAAATTCATCTAATTCTTTTCCTTTTATTTCTCTATATTCACCAAGTGGGATTTTATCAAGCATTATATTCATAATTCTTATTCTCTTGAGATCTAGAACCTGATGATGTAATGCCTCACACATCCGTCTAATTTGCCGTTTTTTACCTTCAGTAAGAATTATGTGAAAAGTATTTTTGGAACTTTTGTTTCTTTGGCTCGCCGAAGCTAGAGCGGAGGTGGCACGACTCACTTTACATTTTTTACTGACAAATTTATCAAAATGAACACCATTTGACATTAGCTCAATAAATTTATCTGAAAAATTTGGTTCGACTTTCACAACATATTCTTTTTCGTGAATAAAACGAGGTGATAAAAGTCGGTCAGTTATCCTGCCGTCATTAGTCATTATTATGAGTCCATGTGAATCTTTATCAAGTCGGCCAACAGGGAAAACTCGGACAGGAAACTTTGTAACTTTCAAAATATCTTTACTTCCAGCATCTGGGTTTGTAGAAATGCCGACAGCTTTATTGTAAGCATAATACACATATTCTTTTTGGGGTGCTTTTAGACTAACAATAACTTTGTCACCTTTATTAATTTTATCACCGAGTACTGCATATCTACCATTAATAGAAACAAAACCTTTTTTAATAAGGTCATCAGCTCCACTTCGAGTAGAGTAATTATGTAATGCTAAATATTTATTTATTCGAATCGGATAAGAGATAATCATGATTATGTTTTAAGTGAGGAATATAATATAGTCCAGCAAGTAGAATGATACTTAATATAATGAATAAAAACTTAAATGGTAGAAATATAAATATTACGGTACTCAAAAGTGGGGCAATAATATATGCGATTGGCATCATATCTCGAAAGACACTGAGTAGGTATGCTTCTTCTTCTTTTATGTGAGTGAAAAAATAAATTTCGGAAGTTGTTTCTATTATACTTGCGCCGACTCGAGTGACGAATAAGACAATAGCCCACAGTATGACGCTTTTGGTAGTTATACCAGCAATTAAAAATGTTGAGACGCTAATAATAATAAATCCAATATATAGAAGTGTTCTTTTTTTTACATGATATTTATCTATTAATACTCCTATTGGTAGACTAAAAATAATAAATGGAGTAAGCATTATAGTAAAAATAATTCCAATTTGCCCCCAACTTAATCCTATGTGTTGATACAGATATATTGGGGTATAAACAACCATCCAAACATAAAAGAATTGTAAAATAAAGTTAATTATTGCAATTGCTAACATGTGATGATTTGTTTTTAAGTATCTATAAGTTTCTAAAAACGGTGTTTTTTTGTATGTTCTATCTCTGAAGGTTTTAACTGAAAAGATTAATCCAATAGTCATTATGACTACAACAATAAAAGCTATTATATAGATTGTTTTATAACCTCCTTCTTTTGTTATTAAAAAAGAAGCAAGTAAAGGAGATGATAACCAAGCAATATTTATTATTGTTAGATAAAGTCCACGATTTTTTCCAATGGTTTTTTTGTCACCGAAATGTTCTATAAATATGTCAATACAAAAAAGTATTTGAGTATTTGTTGAAACAAAAACAATAAAAGATATTGCAACAATGTAAATATTGTGAGATGTAATCATTCCTACTAATGACAACATATTTGCCAAAAGTAATCCTAACGTTAACCTCCGATTTCCAAAATATTTTAAAATATTTGCACTTTTTGAGAGTAAGACTAAAGTAACGATTGAAGCCAATGTATATAATATACCAACATACTTTTCAGAAATTAAATCTGTTAGAAAAGCGGAGTTCACATAAGCTGATAAAGCAATATGTAAAGTAAAAAGGAATGATAGAGTATACATCCTATTAATTTTTTTTACTTGAATATTCATTTTAGATACTTAGTAATACTGGTATAACGATTGGTCTTTTAGCAGTTTTTTGAAAAAGAAATTTTGAGATATTATCTCCAAGTGCAGTTTTTATAACATCAAAATCAAGAGGATTCATTCCGACTGTTTCATCTTCAACTGTCTTTTTAATAATTAAACGAACTTGATGAAGTAATTCTTGGTTTTCTTTTAAATAAATAAATCCACGAGATATTATATCGGGAGATTTTCTTAATTTTCCAGAATTAGAATCTATCGTGGCAATTAAAACGAACATTCCATCTTGGGCAAGCATTACTCGGTCTCTTATCACAACATCTTGCTCATCCCCAATAGAAAATCCATCCACCATCATTGGACCGGAAGGGGCTTTTTCTTTTCTAAGTATTATTTTATTTCCGCTATCAACTATTTCAATAATAGAACCATTATCTGGGACGACGATATTTTCTTCAGACATACCGAGAGACATAGCTACCTCTTTGTGTTTTACAAGCATTGAGTGCCAACCGTGAATTGGAATAAAAAATTTAGGATGAGATTTCCTATGAAGCCACTTGATATCTTCCTGGTCTCCATGACCAGTGGCATGAACAGTTACTTCACTTGTTCGATAACTAACAATTCGAACTCCATGACGAGTTAGATTATCCTTCAAATGTTGAACAGCAATTTCATTTCCGGGAACAATGGATGAAGAAAGAATTATTGTGTCACCATTTTTGATAGCAAATTTTTTGTGAGTTTTGTTTGCAGCACGAGAAAGAGCAGCAAATTCTTCTCCTTGAGCTCCAGTCATCATAATAAGAACTTTATTGGGAGGATATTTATCAACATCTTCAACCCCGATAAGTGTTCCTTTTTTAGGTTTAAAAATTCCAGCTTGTTCACAAACTTCCATATTTGTTTTCAGTGACCTACCATCAAGAGCAACTTTCTTGCCGACAGATTCTGCGATTTCAACGATTTTCATCAGACGAGTAATAGATGAAGCAAAAGCTGAAATAATAATACGCCCACTTATTTGTTTTATTAATTTTTCTAGGCCTTCGTGAACTTTAACCTCGGGGATAGAAAAGCCCTCATTTTCAATATTTGTCGAATCAGTCATAAGTAAAAGAACTTTTTCTTTATCCAAAAATGAGTATACTTTTTCTTCCTCTTGTGTTGCAATTCCATCTATTTGGTCTAGTTTATAGTCGCCAGGGGTAATAATTAATCCGTATGGGGTTTCAATCGCAATCCCAAGAGAATCTGGAAAAGTATGTGTTACTCCGAAAAAGCGAACACGGATATTTCCTGCATTAACTACAGAATTTGTTTCAATAACATGAACATTAAGAGGTGGTAAGTGAGGAAATTCTTCTTGACGTTTTTTCATTAGTAGAACCGAAAGATTTCTAGAATAAAGTGGAGGGTTTCCTATACGACTCATAACAAGCGGGATACCACCAATATGGTCTAAGTGCCCGTGAGTTACAAACATTGCTCGTATTTTATCCTTTCGTTCTTCAAGGTATGTGGTGTTTGGAATAATGTAATCAATACCAGGTGTGTCTTCTGTTTTGAATTGCATTCCAGCATCAATAACAATAATATCATTTCCAATTTCAATCGCGGTCATATTTTTACCAATTTCTTCCACACCACCAAGAGGGATTATACGAATGACTCCTTTTTCTGGAGGAGGAATTGTTGCAGTTTGTCTTTTAAATGATTGATGAGTAGATGGGGGAGGAGTTTTTTCTCTTTTAGGTATTCTTCCACTTTTATTGCTTCCATATTGATAACTACTACGATTTATTTTTCTATTCGATATTTGTGTCTTATTAGCAGTATAAGAATTTTGTCGGATGATATTAGTTGTTTTTATTGTGGGAAGTTCTGGTTTATGTAAGACACGAATATTACCTTGTCTACGATAACTAAATCTTTGACCACTTTTTATTTTAGGGTTTTGGTTTTTTTTATAAGGTTCATTCATATATTATTTTTATTTGGTAAAAATTTTCCAAACTTTATCTGTGTCAGCAGACCATGTATAGATGGAGGTAAAACGGTCTGAAGGAATAGTAATAGTATTAAAAGAAAAATTATTAAGATTGGCTGATGTTATGTATAGATATTTAGGAGAATAAATTAATAGAGCTGGTATATTAACATCAAATTCTTTTGCAAGTTCTTCGTATTTTTTTATACGCTCATCCATATTTAATGTTTTTTGAATAGATTCTAGGATAGCATCTGCTTTTTTATTGTTATACATTGCTATGTTTAATCCAGGGTCTACTCGTTGACTTCCATGCCAAAATGAATATAAATCTGATTCATGGTTTACAACTTGCCCAAAAAATAATGCCTCATATTCACGAGTTCTAATTAATTGATTTAATTGACCAGTTTCATATACTTTTTTTATATCTACTTCGGCACCGATTTTTTCTAATTGTTCTTTAATCAACTGTGTTGTTTGTTTGAGTTCTGGTGTATCTCCTGTAGTCAATGAAAAAGAAAGTCTGGTAGCAGGAACTTTACTTTTAACTATTTGAGTAACTGTTTTTCCTTTAACTTTTTTTGTAACAGTAGTTGTTCCTCCTTTGGTTCGTATACCATCTTCTCCTTTTTTCCATCCAGCTTTTTCAAGAATAAGATTGGCTTCATCTATTTTAGGATTATTATATTTTTCTATAGGTTCTTCCGGAATAATTTTTTCTGGAATTGGGTTATAAATAGTAGAACCATATCCTCCTAAAACTTGGTTCACAATTTCTTGTCTGTCTAATGCTATATCAAAAGCTTTTACAACATTTTGATCAGCAAAAATTTTATTCTTATTGCTATTAAAGAAAACACCAAAAATTCTAGGAAGTGTAGCTGTGTGAATTGTATATTTTTCCTTTTTAATGCTTCCAACATTTTCCGAACTTATTCCACCAGCTTGGTCAATAGAATGGTTAGTTAGAGCTTTTATTAAATCTTTTTCATTGGCATAAGAAATAATGTTTATATGTTTTATAAGTGGCTTACCGAGAGAAAAATTATTAAAACGTTCAAGTTCATATTTCTCTGGAATTCCATCATTATTTTTTGAAATGGATTTAATTTTATAAGGACCTGACCCAATTGCTTTAATATTGAAAGAAGATAAATTAAATTCATTTATATTAACATTTTTCCATAAGCTAGACGGTAGTATTCCAATTGTTGTATTATCAAGAAAAGAGATATAAGGTTGAGATAATGTAAATACGATTGTGTAATCATCTGTCTTACTAATACTAATCCCATCCCATCCAGCTTTTCTTGGACTTTTTATCATTGGGTCTTTTATTTTTTCTATCGTGAAAACAATATCATCAGCTGTAACTTTTGTTCCATTGTGAAATTGTGCATTTTTTTTGAGAATAAAAGTATAAGTTGTTCCGTTAGGAGAAACAGTATATGACTCAGCCAAATCAGGAATAAACTCACCATCAGAATTTTTTCTCATCAAACCAGAATAAACGAGAGATGTTAAATCCTTATCAGCATCGGATATAGATATAATTGGATTAACTAGAGTTGGAACTCCGACAATACCTTCGGTTATAGTTCCACCACTTGTTGGCACACTAACCATGAATGATGAATTAATTTTTGCTAATAAAATTATTGCAGAAGCAACAGCAATAAATAAAATTGTTATAAAAATTAAAAATTGCTTCTTGGAAAAAGATGCGATAGCATTTAGAAGTTCTTTTTTCTTATAAATATGAAATTCTTTAATAAATAGGATAAATTTATGCATAAAAGCATTTAACCAAAACAACAAACTAAAGACAATTTAGTTATTTGATGAATATAGCGGTAAATGATGACACCGCAAAAATAATACCAATAACTATTGTTAATACAAAAAGGAATTTCTCAAAACCACGGCGTGTATTATAAAGCCCACCACCATCTCCTCCTCCGAGCGCTCCTCCAACACCAGCGCTAGATTGCTGAAGCAAAATAGCCGTTATTAGGATAATTGATAGAATAATCTGTATATAAGGTAATATTTTAGCAATGATTGCCATGTCTTTAGAGTGTACTATATTTTGAGGTAATAAGCAAATTCACCCCCACACCTATATTTTTATGATTACATTCTTATATAAATTAAAAATTCGTAATAAAATATGGGTGTGGGGGTAAAATAAAGGTTTAATCATTAAAAATCTATGTATTTGGCTCAATATGTATTAATACATATGATAATTCAGGGATTTCTTTTTCTAATTTGCTCTTTAAACGATGAGAAATATTATGGCCTTCTTCAACTGTAATTTTAGAGTCAACAATAATATGCAGGTCTACATGAAATTTCATTCCTGTTTTTCTTATAAAACATTTTTCGGTGTCTATTATACCATCAGTTTTTTTAGATATTTCTCTAATTTTATTTATAACATCATCGTGCGTATGTTCATCCATAATTTCACCAAGAGCAGGCCTGAAAATTAGATAACAATTATAAAGTATGAAGATTGAAGCAAAAAGTGCTGCCCAATCATCAGCTTGTTCAAAACCACTTCCGAGAATTAATGAAATAGAAATACCAATAAATGCGGCTACCGATGTAATGGCGTCGCTTCGGTGGTGCCAAGCATCCGCCCGAAGTGAAGTACTTTTTGTCTCTTTACTTTTTTTGATAACTAATCGGTAAGAAATTTCTTTCCAGGCAATTATGCCAGCTAAAATAAAAAGAGTATATGCTTTTGGTGATTGATGGGGAGTATTAATATTTTCAATTGCGTGAATAGCAATGATAATTGCCGAGGCAATTAAAAATCCAACGACAAGAAAAGTAATTAATGGTTCAATTCGGCCGTGGCCATATGGATGATTTTTGTCAGCTGGCTTACTCGAGTATTTAATTCCAAATAAAACTAGAGTCGAAGAAACAATATCGGTTGTCGATTCAATGGCATCAGCAATTAAAGCATATGAATGCCCAAAAACGCCAGCCAGCCATTTGATTGTAGCGAGGACTGCACTACTTAAGATACTGAAGTATATAGTTTTAACTGCCGTTTTTTCGTGAGACATAAAATTGTGCAGGGGAGAGGACTTGGTCACAAGTATTTTTCTACTGAAAAATCTCGCGACCCCGTCTCACGCCGACGCGCTCCGACTTTCAACTCCTCTCTCCTAAATAAAAGAAATTCCGACTTCTTTTATTTTCACACTCGCTACGCTCGTGTGCCGGGGAGAGGACTTGAACCTCCATGAGATTACTCTCGCTGCTTCCTAAGAGCAGTGCGTCTACCAGTTTCGCCACCCCGGCGGGTTTTGTCTATCATATCACACAGAGGCCTGGGGCGGAATTGAACCGCCGTATAGAGATTTTGCAGATCTCTGCCTTACCACTTGGCTACCAGGCCCTATTTAATTATCCTAACCATTATTTAATAACTCGTCAATTTTTTGGCGATGTTTTTCTCCTTCATCAATTTTAACATCTAAGTAGGGGATAGGATTAATTTTTAAATTTTTAGCGACGTATTTTCTTAATTCGCCCAAATTTCTTTTTATAAATCCATAAGCGGCGTTTTCTTTTTCTCTTGGCATAACACTGACGAAAATAGTTGCCCTTTTGCTGTCGGATGATAGGTCAACTCGGGTAACAGTAATTAGAGAAGTAGTTCCAGCCTCACGCTCAATAAATATAGCTGACAGCTCTTTTATATTATTTTTTATTTTTTCGTTTCTAAATTCTGACATAAATTAAATGCTAACAAATTATATTCTGAAAAAAGTCCTCGGACGAGGGAGGACGAGGAGCCAGACATTTTTTCATAAAATAATTTGTTAGCATTTATATTATTTTAATTTCAAAAGCTTCTAATACATCACCTGTTGCAATATCTGTTTTTGTTTCTATTTGAATTCCACAATCAGAACCTTCCAGGACTTCTTTCGTCTTAAATTTGTTTGCTTGAAGTTCAGCAATTTTTCCAGTTCCAATCTCAAAATCTCGACGGATTATTCTTATATTGCTCCCCCCCGTTATTTTACCAGATGTAACTTTTCCTCCGACAATTTGTTTACCTCTCGTTGCCCCGAATATTTTTAATATTTTTACAGAACCGATAACTTCGACGGTCTCTTGGCGTGGCCGACGAGCCTCAATAAGTTCTTTTAACCAATCAGTAAGTTTATAAATAATATCAAATGTTTCTATATTTACTTTTAAGGATTCATTCAAATCTCTAGCCCCACTATCTATCTTTGTATTAAATCCAACAATAACACTTTCTTTATTCACGCTTCCCATTTTGAGGTCAGATTCATTTATTGCTCCGACACCACTTCCGATTATTTTAAAAGATATTTCATCACTACTTAATTTTTTTATTTCTTTTTCAATCGCTTCTATGGAACCAGATACATCTGTTTTAATTATTATGGGGATAATTTTACCTACAAATACAGTCTGATTATTCTGTATTTTATTATTTAAATTTTCATCCTTTAATTCATATACATAATTCTCAGCTTCTTTTTTTGTTTTAAAAGATTGAAAAGTATCACCAACTTCTGGCATTGATAGAAATCCTGCTAAGCGGATTGGAGATGAAAAAGTAGCTTCTTTTATAGGTTTACCAAGAAAGTTCTCCATTATACGGGTAGTGACAATTGCTTCACCAGAGGCTACAAACATTCCAGATTTGAGAGTTCCGTTTTTAATAATACAGACAGCTCCAATTCCACGTTGTGGGTCACGCTTTGCTTCAATAATTATTCCACTGGCATTTTTTGATATATCTCCTTTAAATTCTTCTAAGTCAGCGACGAGAATAATCATATCTAAAAGTTCTTCTACCCCAGTTCCAGCTTTGGCTGAAATGAGAACAAATGGGATGTCTCCACCCATTCCCTCTAAATAGATTCCTTTTTCTGATAAATCCATTTTTGTTTTTTCAATATTGGCATTTGGTTTATCAATTTTATTAATAGCAACAATGTAAGGAATTTTATTTTCTATAATTGTATTATAGGCCTCAAGAGTTTGAGCCTTGACTCCGTCTTCAGCTGAAACAACTAAAACCGCAATATCTGCCGCTTGGGCACCACGAGTTCGCATTTTTGAAAAAGCTTCGTGCCCTGGGGTGTCTAAAAATGTTAGCAAGCGATTTTCACCTTTTTCATTTTTCCTTATTACTTCATAAGCACTAATATGTTGAGTAATTCCGCCAGCTTCTCCTTCCACAACATTTGATTTTCTTATGTAATCCAAAAGGGTTGATTTACCATGGTCAACATGCCCCATGACGACAACGACGGGTGGGCGGACTTTCTCTTCAATTGTTTTAGTTTCTTTTGGCATAATATTTTTTATTTGAATTCTTCCTCACCTTACCAAGGGGAGGACTGAGGAGGGGTCTGAATTCAAGACCCCCTCTGCCTTTGGCCTCTCCCCCTTATTAAGGGGGAGAGGAGTTATTTAATTTAATTGCTTTTTTTAAAACTTCTTTTTCTTCGGTGGATAGTTCAAATTCTGATTTACCACTGGCTATTGGTTTTGCAAAAATACTCATTCGGTCGCGAGCATACAAAGAGGACATTACAACACCATTCCCTTCATCATTCATAAATGCAATTGCAAAACTTTGATTTCCTCCGGCATCAACAAATGGATTAAAACGTTTTGTCTCTACACTTCGGATAGATTTATTTAATCTATCATCAACAACAACCAAATGCTTATCAATTTTTGTTTGCGTTTCCTCTAATTGATTTATTTTTTTACCAACCAATGTAATCATTTCTTCTAAATTACGTGCTTTAGTTCCAGCAAAAATTCTTTTCAAACGAAGCTCTATTATAAAAATCCATAATAGGATAATAAGAATAACTCCAGAAATTATATAAAATAAGATAGTATTTAGCATAAAAAGAGTATATACCAATAAGGCTTTTTTTACAATGCTATGATATCCGCAAGTGATTTTTAAACGGTTTTAAAAATTCACTATGGGGTGATATAGTATATACACAGGTGATGAAATTATTATCAAAGAAAAATATATATCTTGACCACGCAGGGGCGACACCTATTGATAAGAGGGTTGCTCGGGAAATAGCTTTTTGTGAGCGAAAGTTTTTTGCTAATCCGAGTGCTATTTATGAGAGTGGAGTTAAAGTAAGAAAAATTATTGAAGAGTCCAGAGAGAAAATTGCAAAGCAAATAAATGCTCACAGTGATGAGATTATTTTTACTGGAAGTGGGACGGAAAGTATTGCCCTCGCCTTGCTCGGGCTAATTAAGAATTACGAATTAAGAATTAAGAATGAAAATTCAGGAAACAAAATTCCGCACATTGTGACGACAACAATAGAACATCCAGCTGTCCTTCTAAATTGTAGAATGTTGGAAGAAAGGGAAGAGGTAGAAGTTACCTATATTGGTGTTGATGAAAAGGGAATAGTAAATCTAGATGAGTTAAAAAATTCTCTAAAAGATAATACTGTTTTAGTTTCGGTTATGTATGCTAATAATGAAATTGGAACTGTCCAACCCATACAAGAAATTGCGAAAATAATTAGACATTTTAAAAAAGGAAAAGAGGAAAAATATAATCATTTTTCAAGGTCCTCGGACGAGGGAGGACGAGGGGCCAGACCATTAAAAAATGATTATATTTTCCCCCTTTTCCATACTGATGCTTGTCAGGCGATGAATTATTTATTTACAGAAAATATTGAAAAGCTTGGCGTTGATTTAATGTCTTTTAACAGTTCAAAAATTTATGGACCAAAAGGGGTTGGAGTTTTATATAAAAAAAGAGGAGTGGAACTTTCGCCACTTTATAGTGGTGGAGGACAAGAATTTGGTTTACGTTCTGGAACTGAAAGTGTCGCTTTGATTATGGGAGTTGCTCTTGCTCTTCTAATTGCAAATAAATTAAAAGAAAAAGAATCAAGACGACTTATTCAAATTAGAGATTATGGAATTAAAAAATTATTATCACTTTCGGAATCATCTGGTTATAAAATAATTTTAAATGGAGGTTTGGAAGTTCGACTTCCAAATAATATAAATATTTCTGTTTTAGGTATACCAAGTGAACTTTTAGTGATTGAATTATCAGCCAGAGGAATTTTTGTTTCAGAAAAAAGTGCTTGTAAGAGTGATGATGATAGTCCGTCTTATGTAATAAGGGCAGTCCGAAAAGCTGGCCAAGAAAAAATAGATGGAAAAGATGGCTCAATTCGTATATCTCTCGGCAGATGCAATAAAAAGAGCGATATGGACGTATTATATAGAGGGTTGAAAGATATTTTAGAAAAATATAAAATTTTTAAATAACCTTATTTTACAAGCTCAAAAATGTTTGACAAATAGGTCTATTTTGTGATATAATATACGCAAATAAAGGTAAAGATCCGGCCTTAATACAAATGGATTTTTTTTGTTTTTTTAAATTAAAAAAATTAGGAGGAGTTCAAATGAAAACGAACGAGTCAAAAAAGAATGGTCAACTTACTGACCAAAATGAACCAACTGGTCTTATGGGTACACAATTTGCTTTAAACATTGCTCAAGGAGTTCTTGATGCAATGGAAGAAGCAGAGATTACCAAATTCCAAATGCTCGGATGGGATCAAAAGGAGTTAAGATTACTTTCTAAAAAAGCAACTCAAAAATTCCTTGGATTGGTAGATAGAGGAAAGAAAAGTCTTTGGTTTGAAGAAAAACTGAAGATTGAGAAATTCTACAAAGAATATTTCAATCGGACGATTAACTGGTCTTTGTTTTCTTTACCAGCAAAATCTGATATCTTTAAAAAGATTGAATACATTTTTGCTGATATGACTGAGGATCAAATTCTTCAAACTTATGCCAAAAAGTTCGGCAGAGACAAAATGTATTTAGAGTGGAAAAGTGTAACTAATGCTATTCAGGAACAGCAATCCCGTCCTGTTGGTGATCGTATTTTCGTTCATATTGGTGGATTAGAACCAGACTTACTGAATAAATCCTACGATGATGGAATTTCCGAAGGAATCAAATTCATGATTCCTAAAGAAGGATTTATCGCAGCATTTCGTGAGAGAACTGAAACAGGCAATATGTATGATGTGGTTGGACTTACCCGTTTCGCAGCGCTCGGTCGCGATGGTTACGCGATGAGCATGTACGGGTGCACCGATGGCAAGTTCGGCGTGGCCGGTAGCAATCGTGTCTTTCGCTACCCGGATTACGGTCTTCGTCAGGTAGATTTCTAATCCTATTAACTTTTACCTTGTACCCTTTTGGAATTTATTTTCTGAAAGGGTATTTTGTTGTATACTGATGTTTGGTTGTTGAGCTGGTCTTTTTAAAAAAAGATGACAGTTTGCCATAATTTAGAAACTGCCTGTGTGTAATTAGGGAATTAAATTAAGATTTCAAACAAAGCCAGTATGAGCTGTGCAATGCAGTATATTGTGAAAACGATATATGATGATATAGAAAGTTGTACACAGAGACGCTCGATCGCAATGGTTACGCGATGAACATGTACAGGAACACCGATGGCAAGTTCAACGTGGACAGTAACAATCGTGACAATCGCAACCCGAATAACGGTCTTCGTCAGAAGTTTCTCATAAAAATCCCAGACTATTTTCTGGGATTTTGTGTTTGGATTGATTTATGCCAGCCAGTTGCCATCATGGAGATTTTTTGTAAGATTTCAGCTATATAAATATATGTTTTTTCTTTAATTATTTTCAATTCGTATTCAAGTCGAATTAAGTGTTTGAGTGTTTCAATCTCTCTGCGTAGTTTGCCAAGTTTCATTATTTTGTCTTCCTTTGGAGATAAGGCGGAATCAATAGAATTTGAAAGTATGATAATACATTTTTCCTCAATTGTTTTATGGATACCTAGTTTATCTCTTTTGGGCATTCCGTTTCCAATTTGATAAATAATTCTATACAATGCCTTTATATGAGTAATAATAGGAAGTTCAATTGTTGTTCGGGTGGAGGTGACATTATTCATAGTAATGTTTTTGATAGTATCATATCAGTAGAAAATTTACTAAAAGCGTGGCGTGAATTTAAAAAAGGAAAAAATAAAAAGAAAGATGTTTTGGAATTTGATTTTTACTTAGAAGAAAATATTTTTTTATTACACAAAGAATTAAAAGATAAAACATATAAAAACCAGCCATATATTCCATTCTATGTTTATGACCCAAAACGTCGGCATATTCATAAAGCATGTGTTAGAGACAGAGTTGTTCACCAAGCGGTCTATAGAATTTTATATTATATTTATGATAAATCTTTTATTCACGATTCATATTCTTGTCGATTGGAAAAGGGAACTCACCAAGGAGTGAGAAAATTAGAAGAGTTTGCAAGAAAAGAAAGTAAAAATTATTCAAAAAATATTTGGGCTCTAAAATGTGACATTTCAAAATTTTTTGATTCAATAGACCATAATCTTTTAAAAAGTATTTTATTTAAAAAGGATTTAGGAGATAATACAAAATGGCTCATAGAACAAATAATTAAAAGTTTTGAAAAATCACCCAATAAAGGGTTGCCATTAGGGAATGTAACCAGTCAATTATTTGCTAATATTTATTTAAATGAATTTGACCAGTTTGTTAAACATAAACTTAAAATAAAATATTATTTACGATATTGTGACGATTTTGTAATTGTTGCGAAAGATAAAGAATATCCAGAATTCACCCTTCCCTCGGTTGCTGATTTTTTGAAAAGCAAATTAGATTTATCACTTCATCCAAGAAAAGTTGAAATAAGAAAATTATCACAAGGTATTGATTTTCTAGGTTATGTTGTTTTGCCACATTATAAAATTTTGCGTACTAGTACTAAAAAAAGAATTTTTAGAAAAATAAAAGGTGATATTTCTAAAGAAACAAAACAATCATATTTAGGAGTTCTTTCACATTGTAAGGGATATAAAATAGCAAAAATACTAAATATGCGATTAAAAAATGAATAAAACAAGGATATATGGAGATACAAAAAAATATTTGACATATAGGAGTGTTATATGATATAATATAAACGAATCGGATTATTTCCGTAATTTCTTTAACTTAATTAATAGGAGGAGTCAAAAATGACAAATCAAAAATTTGTGCCCGCTACTTCGGGTCAACTGCTGGCAATGGGTTTCAAAATTGCTGGAACTGTCACACGCTTATTAAGCGAAAGTGGAAAAATCTCATTTGAAATGGGAAACCACTTTGTTTTAAGCGAAGAAAAAGAACTTGAAAAAATTACTGAAAATTTCTGTAAGGAAATTTTCGGAATTGAAATTGACCCGTGGACTGAAGAAAAAAGGCGGATTGAGGTTTTTTACAAAAAATTCTTTGGTGTCACAATCGACTGGTCTTTGATTTCAGTTCCGGTCATGGGAAAAATGAAAAGACTGGATGTTGTTTTTCCAACTATCACAGATGACCAATATTTCGAAGCTTATGCTAAAAAATTTGGTAAGGATGCTGTTTGGAAAAATTACAACAGCATTACCGGTTCTATACGCGAACAACAAACGCGACCGGTAAATAATTATGCTTATTGTCATGCTGGTGGTGACGAACCAGACATTCTCAACAAAAGTTATGACGATGGAATAAATGAAGCCATCAAGTTTATGACTCCAAAGGAGGGAATTATTTCGGCTTTCCGATATCGGTCTGAAACTGGCAAAATGTATGATGTCAAAGGTGTAACCTATTTTTCAGTGCTCGATCGCGATGGTTGCGCGATGAGCATGTACAGGGGCACCGATGGCCTGTTCAGCGTGGACAGTTGCTATCGTGACCATCGCTACCCGGATTACGGTCTTCGTCAGGTAGATTTCTAATCCTGTTAACTTTTATCTTGACCCCTTTTCAAAATTTATTTTGCAAAAGGGGTTTTGTTTTGCATGTTCTATTTGTGATAATATATAAAATATTTTGAAGGAATGAATACTTTATTATTGCAAAATATAGTGTATAATAAGGATATTAATAATTAATTATTTTCGTACGGGATGGATATTAAAGAATTAGACAAAAAACAGCTTGTTTTGTTGACATTACTCATTACTTTTGTGGTGTCTATTGCCACGGGGATTGTGACTGTTTCTCTTATGAATCAGATGCCGAAAAGTGTGCCCCAGACTATAAATAATGTAATTCAGCGAACAATTGAGAAAGTTACAACAGTTCAAGTTCCAGCTCCTGATACTGATAAAAAAGAGGAAGACACTACAACTACAGAAAATAATCAGGTTGTGTTGTTTGGAAGTGATGATGCTCTAGTTTCGATATATTTAAATAATACTGATACTTCTTCTGTTGCTACTGATACAAATAATATAGATGGAAGTTCTGTCGCCCCACCTGTTGCTATTGGTCAGGGTATAATTATTTCTGATATTGGTTTGATTCTTGTTGATTCAAATATTATAAAAGAAAATGAATTATATAAAGTTGTTTTAGATAAAACAGATTTCAGTGTAACTTTTTTAAAAAAGTTTGATAATGGTTTTACAGTTCTAAAAATTTCCCCAATGGAAAAGATTACCACAGATAATGCAATCACAGATACAACCACTGCAACCCAATAAAATCTGTATTTATAATTTTTAATTCGTAATTATTAATTCTTAATTATTCCATATGCCACCTTTTAACAACCCCAGAAGTAAAATTTAAAGTCGAATGTACTTTAAATTTACTACGGGGCAAGAAGTGATATAATAATGATTTGTAAGTATATTAAAATAATATTCAAACCTAAATTACATGCCACCTTTTAACAATTTTACAACGAAAGCAAAAGAAGTAATTCGTAAAGCTCACGAGATGGCTATTGAGCGTGGTCAAAACCATGTGAACTCTTTGCATCTTTTAACCGCCCTACTTGTCCAAGAGGATTCATTAATTATTTCTATATTAGATAAAATGGAAGTTGATACAATGCTTCTAACAGATAATTTAGTTGATATGATAGAGTCCCCCGAGAATCGTAACACCCTTTCACCTTCATATCAGATTTATTTGACTCCTGATTTAGCTCAAGCGATAGAAAACTCTTCTAAAGTAGCTATTGCTCTTAAAGATGAATTTGTTTCAACTGAACATTTATTTGTTTCACTCCTTGAAGTTCCGGGAGAAGCCAGAGAATTACTCGGTCGTTTTAAAATAGATAAAGATAAAGTTATTAATGTTCTTAAATTACTTCGTAGTGAAAATGTGACTGGAGTAAGTTCTCCTAAGAAACAGAAACTTTTAACCAAATTTACTCGCAATCTTACGACTCTAGCCAAAGAAGATAAACTTGACCCAGTTATTGGGAGAGACGCAGAGATTATGCGAATGATGCAGATATTGTCCAGAAGAACCAAAAATAACCCTATTTTAATAGGTGAAGCAGGCACAGGAAAGACGGCTGTGGCGGAAGCTTTGGCTATTCGTATTGCTAAAAATGATATTCCAGAGAGTTTGAAAGATAAAGAAGTTGTTGCTCTTGACCTTGGCTTACTTTTATCTGGAACAAAATATCGTGGAGAATTTGAAGAAAGATTGCGTGGAATTATGAAGGAAATTGAAAAATCAAACGGTAAAATAATTCTTTTCATTGATGAGATTCATACTATTGTCGGAGCGGGGAGTTCAGAAGGTTCGCTTGATGCTTCAAATATGTTAAAGCCAGCTTTGGCTCGAGGGGAACTTCATGCGATTGGAGCAACCACGTTGAAAGAATATCAAAAACATATTGAGAAGGACCCAGCTTTGGCTCGACGTTTTCAGCCAGTTTATATTGATGAACCAAATATTGACGATGCGATTGCGATTTTGCGGGGCTTGAAAGAAAGATATGAACTTTTCCACGGAGTTCGAATTACTGATGAGGCAATTATTTCAGCGGTTAATTTGAGTGCCAGATATATTACGAACAGATATTTACCAGATAAGGCAGTTGACCTTATTGATGAGGCCTCTTCATCACTTCGCCTTGCCCTTGAGAACAAGCCACAGGTTTTAGAAGATGCTGACAGAAAAATTATGCGTTTTGAGGTTGAAAGAGAAGCTTTAATGAAAGAAGTATCTAGGGATAAGAAAGAGGGAAATAAGGAAGCGAGGGCACGTATAAAAGATATTGAAAAAGAAATTGCAAATCTAAAAGAGAAAACGCACGAATTAGAACTTAAATGGAAAAATGAGAAAGAAACAGTTCTTGAAATTCGTGAAATTAAAAAAGAATTAGAGTCACTTCGTCTTGAAGCAGAAAATGCCGAGATGAGGGCAGACCTTGGAAGTGCCGCCGAGATTCGTTATGGTAGAATTCCAGATTTAAAAAATAAATTAGAAACAAAACTAGGACGGCTCAAAAAACTTCAGAGGTCACGTCGTATACTAAAAGAAGAAATAACCACTGAAGATATTGCTTCTGTTGTTTCTCGTTGGACAGGTATTCCCCTTGAGAAAATGCTAGAAGAAGAATTAAAGAAATTGGCAAAAATGGAAGATGAATTACGCAAGCGGGTGGTTGGTCAAGATGTGGCAATTAAAAAGATTTCCGATGTTGTTCGTAGAAGTCGGGCTGGAATTTCTGACCCAAACAAGCCAATTGGTTCGTTTATCTTTCTTGGGCCAACTGGAGTGGGGAAAACTGAACTGACAAAAGCTCTTGCCCAGTTTATGTTTAATGACGACAAGGCTCTTATTCGAGTGGATATGAGTGAATATATGGAGCGTCACAGTGTCTCAAAACTTATTGGCTCACCTCCTGGGTACGTTGGCTATGATGAATCTGGTAATTTAACCGAAGCGGTTCGTCATCGACCTTACTCAGTAGTTCTTTTTGATGAGATAGAGAAAGCTCACCCTGAAGTTTTTAATATATTATTACAAGTGCTTGATGAAGGGCGGTTGACTGATGCAAAAGGAAGAGTAATTAATTTCAAAAATACAATAATTATTTTAACTTCAAATATTGGCTCGCAACTTATTGAAAAAATGGAATCACTTGGTTTTACGAATAATTCTAAAAAAGATGAGTATGCAGAAACGAAAGGGAAAATTCTTGATGCTCTCAAAGACCATTTCAGACCAGAATTTTTGAATCGACTTGATGATATTATTGTCTTTGATATTCTTTCGCCGGAAGTGATTCGAAGTATTGTCGATATCAAAATTAAAATTATTCGTGAACGTTTGCTTGGTAAAGGAATTCTACTTGATATTTCTGATGATGCTCTTACTCACTTGGCAAAGGAGGGATACAATCCGCATTATGGAGCTAGACCACTTAATCGACTTATTCAAGATAAAATTCTCAATCCTGTGGCAACCTTCATTATTTCTCGTGGAGTCAAAAAAGGTGATACTGTTTATGTAACAATGAAAGAAAATGAAATGATGATAGAAATGAAAAAACCTGCCCGTCCTCGCGAGGGAGCAGGCGGGCCAAAAATTAAATCGGAAATGAAAATTAGTAAAACAAAACAAATGGCACAATAATAAAATCCTTCGATTTAAATCGAAGGATTTTATTATTGTGCGCCGAGTTGGACTCGAACCAACGATGCCCAGAGGGCGGGAGATTTACAGTCTCCTGGAATAGCCGCTATCCGATCGGCGCAAATTGTTCTATTAATAGTTAGCATAAAGGAACCAACTACTACCAAAAGAGTATATACGATTTCTTTTGATTTTTCAATAGAATAAAAATATGCTAACCCTAGTAGTAGAATTTTGTGAAAAATTCACTACGGGGTATAATAAGACATATGTCTCAACTTTATAACAATTCAATTTTTTGGGTAGATATTGAAAAAATTAAACCGAACCCTTTTCAGCCTCGTCGTGAGTTCGACGAAGCTCGATTAAAAGATTTGGCTGATTCTATTCGTCAGTATGGAGTCCTTCAACCACTTGTGGTATCTCGGCAAGAAGTTCAAAAAGAAGATGGAGGTATTGCTGTTGAATATGAGCTTATCGCTGGTGAGCGTAGGTTGCGTGCATCTAAAATAGCAGGAGTAGAACAAATTCCAGTCATCATACGAGTTGGGGATGACAATATGGCTAAACTTGAAATTGCTATAATTGAAAACTTGCAACGTGAAGATTTGAATGCGGTTGAAAGAGCTAGAGCTTTTATGCGATTAGCTGAAGAATTTAAATTTTCACATACGGACATAGGAAAGAAAGTTGGAAAAAGTCGTGAGTATGTTTCAAACACATTACGTTTGCTTGCATTACCACAAGAAATGCTGGATGCTCTGACTTCTGGAAAAATAAATGAAGGGCATACTCGACCAATTTTAATGTTGATTGATAAACCAGAAGAGCAGATGGTTTTATTTAAAGAAATAATATTTAAGAAAATGACAGTGCGTGATGCTGAAAAAGCTGCTCGTAAAATCGCTGTGGACCGCGTTCGTAAAAAACAATATATACCTGACCCAGAAATTGCAGAAATGGAAGAGAAGCTACAAGAGTCGCTTGGAACTCGAGTTCATATTGAGAAAAAAGAAAATGGGGGATATATCACGATTGATTTCTTTACGAATGATGATTTGCATACAATTCTTGGTTTGATTAAATCAAGTGAGGATAAAAATCCTAATAGTATGTTAGAGAAATTTATAGCAAATCAAGAATCATTACCGGAAGCAATAATTTCCACTGAAGAAAATATTCAAGGGATTGTGGATACTAGTAATACTAATATAGATGATGATTCACATCTTATAGATGACAGGACAAAAGAAGAAATAAAAAAAGCCGAAGAAGATATTGACTTATATAATATCAAGAATTTTTCTCTCTAATTTTTACCAAACGAAAGGAATTTAGAAAGCAAACTATTTGCTTTTAAGTGGTTTGTTATCTGTTTGCGAGCAAGGGTTGTCTTTGTATAGTCGAGCCATTTAGATGATGGCTTAGCATTTTTATTTACCTGAACATCTACAATGTCATGAGTTTTAAGAATAGTATGTAAGGCGGAATTCTTGCCATTAATTTTTGCACCTTGAGCATGACTTCCAACATCGGTATGTATCGCATAAGCAAAATCAATAACGGAGGCACCCTCTGGTAAATCAATAATATCGCCCATCGGTGTAAAGACGAAAACACGGTCCTTAAAAAAGTTCATTTTTATTGTTTCTAAAAATTTTTCTGGTTTTTCTTTTTCTTGATTTAATTCGTGTAATTGATTAACCCATTCAAATTGTTTTTCGTTTACTTCTTTTCCTTTACCTTTTTCTTTATATATAAAGTGGGCAGCAATACCATTTTCGGCATTTTCATGCATCTCATGAGTGCGAATTTGAATTTCAACTATTCCGCCTGTTCCGGTAAATATTGTTGTGTGCAAACTCTGATACCCGTTTGCCTTAGGAAGCGCTATATAATCTTTGAATCTGCCCGGCACTGGCGTCCACTCGCCGTGAATAATTCCTAGAACGTGGTAACAATCTGTAACGGTATTAACCATTACTCGGAGGGCAATAATATCATAAACCTTACCGATGTCCATACCATACTTTTGCAGTTTTTTCCAAAGGGAATATAAATGTTTTTGGCGATAATTTATCTCAGTATTTTTTATATGTTCCTTTTTTAATTTTTCTTTTAACTTATTTTTGACTTCAGTCAAAAATTTTTCTTTTGCATCTTTTTTCTCAAGAAGCATCAGGTGGACCTCTTCGTATTCCTTTGGGTAAGCATATCGAAATGCCGAATCTTCTAACCGTCCTTTTAAAATTCCCATCGAAAGTCGATTAGCAAGCGGGGCGTAAACTTCCAATGTCTCAAGAGCAATACGTTTTTGTTTATCAGATGGAATATACTGAAGTGTTTCCATATTATGCAAACGGTCAGCTAATTTGATAACTAAAACTCGGAGGTCTTCAGCCATTGAAACAAAAAATTTACGCAAGTTTTCAACATTTTTTTCAACTCCTTTATATTTGACTGTTCCCAATTTAGTTACTCCCTTAATCAGGGTAACAATTTCTTCTCCAAACTCTTTTGTAAGTTCTTCTTCGGTAGTAGGGGTGTCCTCAAGGACGTCGTGAAGTAATCCGGCAGAAATTGCTTTTGGCCCCATACCGAGCCCAGCAAGATTATAGGCAGTCGAAAAAACGTGGACAAAATAAGGGTCGCCACTTTTGCGAAGCTGGTCTTTATGAGCATTTTGCGCGAAATTATAGGCCTTTTCAATAAGAGCTCTGTCTTTTTCCTTAATATCGGTCATTAATGATGTTATTTTGTCTACCGATGGGGTCATAGGGGGTATTATAACCTATCGGTACATTTTTAAAAGTACTTGAATAAAAAAAGACCCGAACGAAAGTTCAACTTTCATTCGGGTCGTTATAATTTAGGAGATGTTATTTTTCACACCCCTTTTCTTTCCTTAGCAATTCCAGATAACCAGGCAGTTGATTATTCGCAAAGAATTCTGCAACTAATACATAATCGTCGCGGGTCTGGACTTTATCAATAATAAGATAAAGATATTCTTTGTTATTGTTTGGAAGGTTATCTACAAGTATACTTGGAGGATACTTCTGGTAGTAAGTGATTAATGTTTCTTCTGTTATAACATCATAATACCACGCAGTATAGATATCTTTAGCTGAACTCTTTCCGTTCAATTTTTGAATCACAATATTTTTGAGTATTTTTTTGTGATTCTCATCATTTGTTTGATAAAATTCATGACCAAGTGTTGAAATATGAAACTTTTGTAAGATCCGAATTATTCTTGGTTCTGGCATGTCCCACAAATAAGAATCGATTCCTATTTCCTTGAAACTCTCTACAATTATTGAATCTTTTACTTGATTCAATGTTTCTGCCCAATCAATAGGGTTTGAGTTTTCTTTGAACATCTCCAACCTCAACAATATTTCAAGGTAAAACTGATTAAAGTAACCAGTCTTTACCAATGATGTTAATGTGTCGGGCATTAACTGTATGAGACCAGTTGTCATCTTAACAAAAAGATTTTCACCTAAGCCATCATTTGTGCTTCTTAGTTCGTTTAGTATGACATTTTTTAGGACTCCAATTTCATTTTCATCCAGATTTTTTACAAGATTAACACTTATTCCGCTAATTCTTGGATAGATGAAGTTTATCAAACTATCTGGATTATCCGTGAATCTCTTTCTCAGGATTTTGAGTGAAAAAGAATAATCAAAATTAATAACATAATCTGATTCCTCTATTTCTCTTCCTATGATTTCAGTCGCCCGGGTTTCAATTTCGCGAGTAATTTTCTCGCTCCATTTTTCACTCGGATTCAAATATTCTTCTGTAATCTTGAGATTATCGCTGATTATTGAATTATATTTGGTTTCCATTTCCTTTTTCCTTGAGTTGCAAGAGGAAAAACTTGCAATGGCGATAATAGCAATAACTACTAAAGCCAAAATTTTACTAATTTTTTTCATTGTTTGAAATTTTAAGTTTAGATAATTTGTTAACTGTTCCTAAGGCCCTAAAAGACCCAAAGAACAGCCAACAAATACTCAAAAATCCAATATTTTCAAAGAACTACCACTCTTTATAGTATAGCATAATTAGGTTGAAAAGTCAAGGAAAATAATCCTTATAAAACAAGGGTTAAATTCCAAGAAAAAAACTTAGTGAAGACTAAGTTTTTTTCTTATTATTTTTTATATCGTCACCTAGTTTGTGTGGATTGTGATTTTTACACCCGCCTGCTCCCTGCCAGCTCTCGGAGGGCAGGCTGGCCGATTACAGGAGGGCGGGCAGGCATTTTGTTACTCCACTTTTTCTGGAATTGTTTTTGGTCACAGATATTTTTCTTGTCGTCACAAGAAAAATTCCGCGACCCCGACTCGCGGTTTTGCGTGCTCGCAAAACATCGCTCCGTCTCACAAAAACGAAGAAATAAAAAATTTTATTTCTTTAATTTTATATTATCACCGTGCTTATGTGGATTGTGATTTTTACACATTTTGTTTGAACACCGCTCGGGTATCGTTTTTGTGCCTTCCATCATTAGCGAACCGCATAAGTCGCAGATTTTTCCTGTTGGTTTGGCTTTGATGGCATTTTTACAATCTGGGTAATTGCTACATGAGTAGAATATTCCAAAGCGTCCTCGACGTTCCATCATTTTGCCACGATTGCAAACTGGGCAAGTTACATCGGTCATTTTCTTTTTTAATTCTTCTTCGTCTTGTTTGATAAATTTACATTTTGGATAACGCGAACAAGAAATAAATACTCCGAATCTTCCTTCTCGGACGACCAACTTGCCACCCATATCTTTTTTACGGCTAGGTTTTTTGTCCCCGCCTGCATCGCTATGCGAAGCATTGCGGGCAGGTCCACAGAGAGGGCACATTTCGCCAGTTTCTTTTGGACCTTCGAGAACGTTGCCTTCGATGGTGCGAGCTCCAGTACATTCTGGATAATTACTGCATGAATAGAACTTACCGTTGCGGGAAAGTTTAATAATCATTTTCTTTCCGCAGATAGGGCAAAGCATATCGCTTGGTGCTTCGCCCATATTTGTCGCTTTAGCCAATTTTTCTTTTTCTTTTATTTCTTTTTGAAATGGTATATAAAAATCACTCAATGTTTTCACATAATCTCTTTTTCCATTTGAAATATCGTCAAGCTCATCTTCCATTTCGGCGGTGAAAGTATCGCTAATATAGTTTGCAAAATTATCTTCTAAGAAACTCGAAACGACATCCCCCGTGTCAGTAGGGAAAAGTGTTCGCCCTTCCTTTCGGACATAACCTCGGTCTTCAATTGTTTTCATAATTGATGCATATGTTGAAGGTCTGCCGATATCTCGTTGCTCTAGTTCTTTAATAAGGCCGGCTTCAGTATATCGATTTGGTGGTAGGGTTGATTTTTCAGTGCTTGTGAGGTCTATTAATTTTAATTCTTCTCCGATTTTTACTTCTGGCAATTCTACATCTTCCCCGCGAGCACCTGTGTCACATAGAAGCCATCCGAGGAATTGTACTTGAGAACCATTTGCGGTGAAATCTGGAATTTCTTCCCCTCCTGCCTGAGGAGGGGTGCCCTTTAGGGTGGGGTGGTGGGAGATATTGGCAGTTATTTTTGTCTTTAGTAATTTAGCATCAGACATTTGTGAAGAAACTGCTCTTTCCCAGATAAGGCGATATAATCTTTTTTGGTCTTCCGTTGCCCCTGCTTGTTCTTCTGTCATATGTGTTGGACGGATAGCTTCGTGGGCTTCTTGAGCATTTTTTGATTTAGCTTTATAAAAATGTAATTCAGCATATTCTTTACCATATTTTTTCTCAATCATAGAAACAATCTGATTTTGGGCTTGGACAGACAAGTTCGTACTATCTGTTCGCATGTAAGTTATAAATCCAGATTCATAAAGTTTCTGTGCTGTTTGCATTGTTCGAGATGGAGAGAATCCAAGTCGGGTGCTGGCAGTTTGTTGAAGAGTTGAAGTCGTAAATGGTGCACGCGGTGTTCTTTTTTGTTCGCTTGTTTTTAAATCAGTCACGAACCATTTTTCCCCGCCTTGCGAGGCAGGCCTTTTCCCTAAATCTAGTATTTTATCAACTAACTTTTTGTCGCGAGGTTCTTCTACACAAGTTAAAGTTAGCTCTTTCTTTTTTAGAGTATTAAATAATCCCTCAATTGTAAAATATTGTTCGGGAATAAATGCACGGATTTCTCTTTCGCGTTCCATAATGATACGAAGAGCGGGGGATTGAACTCGTCCAGCAGATAATCCATAGCGGACCTTTTTCCAAATAATTCCAGATAAGTCATATCCGACAAGTCGGTCGAGAACTCGACGGGCCTCTTGGGCTTTTACCAAATTTTGGTCTATGTCTCGTGGGTTTTTCAAAGCTTCTTCGACTGCCTCTTTGGTTATCTCATGAAATGCTACCCTTCTAAATTTTGATTCTATTTTTTTGCCTGTCCCGTAGGAAGTACTCTTTCCTTCGGGGTCGCTATCTAATAGTTCTTTTAGATGCCAAGAGATAGCTTCACCTTCGCGGTCAGGGTCAGTCGCGAGCATTATTTCCGTTGCTTTTTCCGATAGTGATTTTAATTCGCTAACAATTTTTTCCTTGCCTTTTGAAATTTCATAACGTGGGACAAAACCAGCCGGGATATCAATTGCATTTTTATTTGATTTTGGTAAGTCGCGAATATGACCAACAGAAGCACGCACAGTGTATGCGCCGTCTAAATATTTTTCGATTGTTTTTGCTTTTGATGGTGATTCAACAATTAATAATTTCATTACATATAATTAGTACCACCTTGTAATCTTTTTTGCAAATGCAATTTTATTTTTACTTATGTGTATGATATTATGACTATTATGTCATCTGATAATTTAGATACTATTCTTAAATTAGTAAATCATTTTATAACTCTTCAAAAAGGTACTCTCATCAAAAATCATAGGGAGTTGGTAGAATTTTTTAATATAATTAAGTCTAAACATGAAAAACATCCACATAAAAATAAAAAAGTTTATATTTCTCGTAAGTCTCTAAAACATTTTACAGAGAGAAGAATGGAGGACTTTATTAAAAATCATACGAAAAAAGAATCGATTGAAAGTATTTTATTTTTAATAAATAATACAAAAGAAACAATTATTAATTTTGATTCATATGAATATAAGCCACCTATTAGCCATTTTTACAAAAAAGACTATTCTAATATTGGAGAGCCCACAATAATTGTTTTATTAGAAGAAAATGAAAAAAATTTAGAAATTAAATCTATTTATTTTAATAAAGTTAGAAAAAGAGACAAATAAAAACGCCACCTCTCGGGTGGTGTCCTTATATAGCTTGGAGTGACGGCAGACACAAAGTGTCATTTCACTCATAAGTACATCATTTTACTGATGTCCGCAGCAAGCCGATACAAATTTTCTGACGTCAAGCTACATTTAGATTATATACTAACAGTTAGAATAAAGTCAAGTAAAAATGTTGACAAAATTAAATTTTAGATGTAAATTAAAAGTAGATTTTAGCTCCTTAAAAAATTTTGGGTTAGTTTTTGTTGTCTATTTTAAGTGTCTTTCGGGCTTTTAAAATAGATAATAATTACTAACCTTAAAATCAATATTATGAAAAAAACAAGAATTTTTTCTGAAATTTCTCATGCAGGAGTTGATGGTATTATCGTTCTTGCTTGTGATAAAATTGATGAAATTAAGAAGAAGAAAGGGAAAATTATCAGCCCAGTTCAGTTTATACAAGAACCTTCAGGTCACTGGAGGTATTTTATAACCGCAGAAGTTATAGTTTATTAAAATATCTGCGAGATAAGAGGAATTGTTAATCATGAAGTAATCGTGAGGTCTTGCCTCACGATTTTTTTTTCTAATTTTTTCTTATTTCTCCTAATTCTTCTTTTATTAAATCCTTTATCTCCATTATTGAGAGTAAGGCATTGGCTTCGGCTATTTTCATACCAGAGATTCTTATTAATTCATCGCGTTCTATGGGCTCATTTAGAAGTTCGATGATTTTCATTTCTTCTTTCGAACAATCTGCGTATTTTTCTTTGTCTGTTAGTTTTGGTTTTTCTACTTCAAATCCGAGAGCAAGCAGGACATCATCACTTGTTGTAACAGGAGTCGCTCCTTGTTTGATAAGCCAGTTTGTTCCATTTGAGTTTGAAGAAAATGCCGAGCCGGGAACAGCCAAAACATCTCGATTATAATCAAGTGCCATTCTGGCAGTAATGAGAGTGCCAGATTTTTCTTGCGCTTCGATTATTAGTACGGCTTTTGAAATACCAGCCATTAGGCGGTTGCGTTGAGGAAAAGAATAAAGTTGTGAAATAAAATTTGGCTCAAATTCTGAAATAAGACAACCTCCGCTATCAACAATTTCTTGTGCAAGTTTTATATTTGTTCTTGGATATAAAACTTTATTACTAAGCCCAGAGCCGGGGAAAGAAATTGTAATAAGCCCAATCTCAAGTGCTGTCTTGTGGGCGATGCTGTCTATCCCCATCGCAAGTCCAGAAACAATTACAATCGGATAACCCTTTAATCCGCGAATTAATTTTTCACAAATATCTTTCCCATAAGAAGTGTATTTTCGAGAACCAACAACAGCCAGATAAATCATATCCGGTGGGGGAAGCTTACCCCGTATGTAAAGAGTTTTCGGTGGTTGGGGAATCTCAAGCAATGGCTTAGGGAATTGTTCAAGTTTTAATTTATAAATGTCATCCATAAATATTTGGTTTTAGCTGTTTGGTTTTTGGTTGTAGGTTGGTATATAAATTCCTAAAAGCAAAAACCTAAAAGCAAAAAGCAGATTGTTTACACATTATATCATTTTTTTGTTTACCCATAGCGGATTTTGTAAAAAATCTTGCTTCGGGGTATAATGGGAACATGTTAGACATTAAATTTATTAGAGAGAACAAAGAAATAGTCAAAGAGGGAGCAAAAAGAAAGCATGTTGATGTAGATATTGATGAGCTTGTATCTCTTGATGAAAAACGACTGGAAATTCTTTCTCGTGTAGAATTTTTGCGTGGAGAACAAAATAAAGGAAGCTTGGCAATGGGTGGAACTCTGACAGAAGCTGGAAGGGCTCAAGTGATTGAGGAAATGAAATTAGTCAAAGATGAATTGAAAGAAAAAGAAGAAGAACTTCGAGCTGTCATAGCTAAATGGCAAGCATTGATGCTTAAGGTTCCAAATATTCCAGACATTTCTGTGCCGGATGGTGAAAGTGAAGAGCAGAATCTAGAACTTAAAACTTGGGGAGAAAAGACAAAGTTTGATTTCGAACCAAAAGACCATATGGAGTTGATGATTGCTTTAAAAATGGCTGACTTTGAAAGAGGCACGAAGGTTCACGGCTTTCGAGGTTATTTCTTAATGGGTGATGGAGCTCGACTCTCTATGGCTATTTGGAATTATGCTCTTGATTTTTTCTCGGCTAAAAATTTTAATCCTTTTATTGCACCAGCAATCGTGAACAAGGAATATTTTATCGGCACAGGGCATTTACCGGGCGATGCCGAAGATATTTTTCAAACGCAAGATGACCAATATTTAGCCGGAACTGCTGAAGTCCCAATGATGGCATATCATGCAAATGAAATATTAACAAACGAGGAGTTACCAAAACGTTATTTAGCTTTTTCACCTTGCTATCGACGCGAAGCAGGAGCCCACGGCAAAGATATGAAGGGCTTAATTCGTGTCCATGAATTTTACAAATGGGAGCAACTTATTTTATGTAAGGCCAGTCATGAAGAGTCAGTAAAATATCATGAAGAATTGAATAGAAATATTGAAGAATTTATTGAATCACTTGGTCTTCCTTATCGGCAGGTGGCTATTTGTGCAGGAGACATGAAAAATGCTCATGTTAAATCTTACGATACTGAATTATGGGTTCCCAAAGAAGAAAAATATCGAGAAATCGGCTCCACTTCTTATTATCATGATTTTCAAACTCGTCGTTTTAATATTCGTTATCGTGACGAAGAAGGTAAAATTCATTACACTCACTCACTAAATGCGACAGCTATCCCAACTCCTCGCATACTTGTTTCTCTTATTGAGAATTTTCAGCAAGCTGATGGCAGTATAAAAATTCCAAAAGTTTTGCAAAAGTATTTAGGTAAAGAAATAATTTCATAAATAAAAAATGAAATCCCGTAGTAGAAAATGACATGGTATTAAATACGGGAAGTAGGATTATAAGATTATTGTAAGTATATAGATTATTATTAAAGTAATAACTAGAAATGATAAGCATAATGTCATTTCTCACTACCGGATGAAAGATATACCGACATCTCCACGCATCAAAGAGATAAGGCATAAAAGGCGCGTCCGAAGAATACGACGGCTTGTATTTTTTTCTGTATTATTTGTAGGGATTGTTATCGGGCTTGCTTTTTTGTCTGGCGAAAGACATACCGTAATAGATAAAATTGTTGTTACCGGCACACACATTATTTATCAGGATGATATACAAAAAGAAGTGCAGGCAAATATTTCTGGAAAATATCTTTATATTTTTTATAAAGCCAACAGTTTTATATATCCAGAGGGGAAAATTTATAATAATTTAATTTCTAAATTTCCTCGTATAGAAAAACTTTCTATTTCTAGGGAAGGTCAAAAAACTTTACATATAGATATAACAGAACGAACTGGAGAATATTTATATTGTGGAGCAAGTATTCCACTTGAAAAAGCACAAGTAGGAGAAAACTGTTATTTTTTAAATAACGATGGTTTTGTTTTTGATAAAGCTCCTTATTTTTCTGGAAATATTTATTTTAAATACTATATGGCCTTGGATAGTGATATAACAGACCCGCTTGCTAAACAAATGATGAGTGTTGATAATTTTCATAAGTTAGCACGATTTATTGATGGAATTACTTATTTAGGATTTAAACCGATATATATTGTAGGAGAGAAAGATGATACATATTCTTTATATTTAGAATATGAGATAAATGGAACTATGCCCAAAATTATTTTTAATAAAAATGATGATTTTGGAGTTTTATTAGATAATTTAACATTAGCAATCGGAAAGAAAGAATTTGCTGACGAAATACATTCCAAGTATAATACACTCTTATACATAGACCTGAAATTTAAAAATAAGGTTTTGTATAAATTTCAATAAGGAATTTTTCAAAATTAATAAAATAGCTCTTCTCGAAATACGCACATAAAATTTAGGAAAATTTGTGCCTATTGCTTACTCACTTCGTTCGTAACAGCAATTTGCTACGCAACCGGATAAAAAGCAAAGCAGTTTGCTTTTCATTGCCCGTTCGATAGCCTGTGCAATGTATTTCTCAAAGACTATTTTATTTATTTTGAAAATTAGATATAGGTAGTATATATTAAAATTTATGAGTAGGTGTGGGCGCGCGCCGAGCGAAGCGAGGTAGGGATAAGCGAATAAATTTTAATATATACTACCTATATCCATACATTATTTATGAAAAATTTTTGGACAAAATTAAAAACGCCCGCCTCGACTCGCGGGGACTCGCCCGCTTCGCCCAATCGAGGCGAGTCGACGCGAGGCGGGCCGTTTTTTTGTTTGGCGCCGATGGCTGATGTCACCGACCCGGCTTTTCGGCGTATTATTTCTAAATACTCGCATCATGGCGAAGCAGGTGGAGGGCCAGATGTTTTTTGGACAGAGTTTGTTTCAGCCGATGGCCTCGCCCATATGGCTACGGCCAAGGGCCTCTCAAACGATAAGGGTAGGAAAAAACTTTTAATTAATTTAAAATTTAGTAAAAATGAACATCCGATTGTTGCACAAATTTTCGGAGCAAATCCCGAAAATATTAAAAAAGCTTCGGCCCTTTGCGCGAAACTTGGTTTTGATGGAATTGATATAAATATGGGTTGCCCTGACCGAGCAATTGAGAAGCAGGGTGCTGGGGCTAAAATGATGCAGAATCAAAAGCTAGCAGGGGAGATAATTAAGTCGGCAAAAGAAGGAGCACCTAATCTTCCTATCTCTGTTAAGACAAGGTTGGGTTATAATAAAGATGAGGTAGACACATGGATTTCTTTTTTGTTAAAACAAAATCTTTCAGCTCTGACTATACATTTGCGAACACGAAAAGAAATGTCTAAAGTTCCGGCCCATTGGGAACTCGCCAAGAAAATAGTTACTTTACGAAATAAAATAAATAAAGCCTCGCCCATAGGGCTACGGCCGAGGGCCACAAAAATTATTTTCAATGGTGATGTCGTAAGTGTTGAAGATGGAATAAAAAAAGCCAAAGCAACAGGGTGTGATGGAATAATGATCGGCCGAGCAATTTTTGGTAATCCGTTTTTTTTCTCTGAAAAATTACAGAATCACCTCACCCCTAAATCCCCTCTCCTTAACAAGGAGAGGGGGCAGGGGGAGAGGTCTCAAATAGAACAAAAATTAAAAGTTCTAATTGAACATACCAAATTATTTGAAAAACTTTTAGGAAAGTATAAAAGTTTTGCAGTGATGAAAAAGCATTTTAAGGCGTATGTAAATGGTTTCGATGGTGCCAAAGAATTGCGAATAAAACTAATGGAAACCAAAAATGCCAAAGAGGTAGAAAAAATAATTAACAATTTTCTCAAAAATCATTAATTTGACCTGCCCCGTAGTAAATTTTGATAAAAATTTCACTACGAGGTATAATCAATCTTATGAATGACAATATAGCTTTATATCGTAAATACCGTCCTGAGAATTGGAGCGAAGTTATCGGCCAAGACCATATCGTCAAGGCCATTTCAGGTAGCTTGAGCGCTGGCAAGGTAGCTCACGCTTATCTACTTTGTGGACCGCGCGGAACTGGGAAAACAACGATTGCTCGGATTATTGCTCATGAACTAGGAACTTCAGTTAATGATATTTATGAAATGGATGCGGCGAGCAAAAGAAGAATAGAGGATATCCGGGAGATAAATGAAAATATTCACACTTTACCTTTTGATTCGAAATATAAAATTTATATTTTAGATGAAGTTCATATGTTCACTAAAGAAGCGTGGAATGCACTTTTGAAAACTATTGAAGAACCACCAGAGCATGTCATCTTTATTTTGGCGACCACAGAACTAGAAAAAGTACCCGAGACAATCGTTTCTCGTTGCCAAAGTTTTGTTTTCAAAAAACCAAATGATGCAATTCTGGCCCAAGTGGTGACGAGTGTTGCAAAGAAAGAAGGTTTCAAGCTTGAAGAAGGTGGAGCCGAGCTTATCGCCTTACTTGCTGATGGTGCTTTCCGCGATGCACTTGGAACACTCCAGAAAGTTATTTCATTTTCAAAAGACAAAGTTATAAATATAACTGAGATTGAAGAAATAACTGGTGCACCAAACACGACACTTGTTGATAGCTTTTTAGATGCTCTGGCAACGAATGATATTGAAAAAGGTTTTTCTGCGATTGAGAAAGCAGTAAATCAAAATCTTGATATGGCGGTTTATATTAAAATGATTCTTTACAAACTTCGCTATGCACTTATGCTTCGCTACGTGCCGGTTACAAAAAAATCCATCGAGAAAAATGTCAGCGAGCGTGATATGGAATATCTAATAAAACTTGTTTCTGGAAAACCAGAATATATATCATCAAATACACTTTCGATACTTCTTGAAGCATATCAATCACTTCGAACCACTGTAATAGGTGAATTACCTCTTGAACTTGCGTTAATAAAAATTTTAAATGCCGAGAAATAACAAAAATCCGCCTACACATAAAGTTATGTCGAGACAAGGAAAAATCTGGGACGTTATTATTGTTGGTGGAGGGGCGTCGGGGATGATGGCTGGAGCTGTAGCTTCGGCTCGCTCTTTATCAGTTCTTGTTTTAGAGAAAAATAAATTACTCGGTGAGAAATTAAAAATTACTGGTGGAGGAAGATGCAATATTACAAACAATGAACCGGATATTCATAAGCTACTGAAGGTGTACGGCATCGGTGCGCCATTTTTGTATTCTCCGTTTTCTCTTTTTGGAGTAAAAGATACTTTTAAATATTTTGAAACGAGGGGGTTACCTCTAGTAACAGAAGCGAGAAATAGAGTTTTCCCAGTGACTGAAAAGGCAATTGATGTTTATAATGTTTTATATAAAGAATTAATAAAAAATAATGTTGTTATCAAAACAAATTGCATAGTTTCTGATTTTATTTTTGATGAGAAGAAAATTGTCAGTGTAAAAACAAATCAAGGAGAATTTTTTGCGAGGTCTTTTATTCTAGCGACTGGCGGGCTGTCTCATCCGGAAACTGGCTCAACAGGGGATGGCTTGCGATTCTTGAGAGATATGGGGCACACAGTAGTTGAGCCATCTCCAGATGTAGTTCCCGTTATGGTTGGTGATAGTTGGGTTCATAATCTTGCGGGGGTATCGCTTTCATTTATGAAGATAACATTCTATCTAGGTGGCTTGCCTGCGCAGGCAGGGAAAAAGCAATTTTCTAAAACAGGAAAACTTTTATTTACTCATTTTGGCTTGTCTGGACCTCTTATATTAAATAGCGCAAAAGATATCAAAGCACTTCTTGACAAAGGAACAGTTACGGCTCTCATTGACCTTTACCCAGATACAGATATTAATGATTTGGAAAAAAGAATTATAAAAGTTTTTGATTTAAATAAAAACAAAATGTTAAAAACAATAATGAAAGAAATTGTCCCTGAAGGTATGGCAAAAGCATTTTTAGATATTATAGATTTTATTGATTTGGATACTAAAATTCACAGTGTAAAAAAAGAAGACAGAAGAAAAATTGTTGATTTACTTAAAGCTGTTCCTCTATCCATCGAAGACCTAATGGGTTTTGATAGGTCAGTAGTTTCTGATGGCGGAGTAGTTCTTTCTGAAATTGATACAAAAAAAATGCGCTCAAAAAAGTTTTCAAATTTATATATTACTGGAGATTTACTGCATATGAATCGCAACTCCGGAGGATATTCTCTGCAAGTTTGTTGGACAACTGGTTATATTGCAGGCTTGTCTGCACAGTCTTAGTCTTTCAATTGTTTTTTATAAATAGAAATCAAACTATAAAGCAAACTTAAAACAAGTGGTCCGATAAGAATTCCGAGTGGCCCAATAAGTGCGACTCCACCAAGTATTGCGAAAAGAATAAAGAGTGATGGTATTTCTGTATCTTTAGAAATAATATATGGAGTGAGGACATTATCTATTGTTCCTACAAGAATAGCTGACCAAACAAGAAGACCGAGGGCTTGTAATTGCATGCCAGTAAAAAACAAGAAGAGCATTGCTGGCACAGTAACGATGGAAGTTCCAATTGTTGGGATAAAGGAGGCAATCCCTGCGACAACTGCCCAAATAATTGCATTTGGAACACCAAAAATAGTAAAACCAATCCAAGCCAAAACTCCTTGAGCAATTGCAATAATGAACGAACCTTTGAATATTCGATTGATTGATTTTTTTAGATTATCAAGAATTTCATTTGTATTATCGTCTGAAAGTGGAAAAATCTTTACAAAACTTTTTCTCCATTTTTCTCCATCTTTAAATAAATAAAATAGTGCAAAAACCATCAGAACAAACATTAAGATGGAATTAACAGTTGACTTGAATAAATTAGCTAAATTACTTGATAGGGATGACATTATTTCTGTAACTTTGGAATGAACGTCAAAACTAAATCCTGCGGGTAATTGTTTGTTTATATAAGAATCAATAGATGAAACAAAATGATTAGAGTTTCCAGAAATCATAATATTCTGATAAATGTTTTGAGTTTGATTAAATACTGCTTTACCAACAAAAAATAATGGAACACACAAACACAAAAGGAAAAGAATAACAGTGATGATAGAAGCAAGCCAAGCAATATTTCTAACAATATGTTTCTTGATGAAGTGGTAAACAGGACCAAGAACGACAGCAAAAGCAGCGGACAGTATGATAATAGCGAGAAACGGATAAAAAATTAAAATGGTTAATACAATTGCAATTAATAATAATATAAATAAGAAATATCTTTCTGTTGAAGTTATTTGCATGTGTTTATTATAACATAATATTTGAATGTTAGAGGAAGGCATTTTGTTTGACAAAACTTGTCTAAATTGTAATATGAAGAAAACTGAAAATTTTAAACTAAAAATAAAGGAGGAAAATTATGGCGACTGTAAAAATGCCCGAATCAATACCTTGTAAATTTGATGCAGGGGGTTGGGCTCCCTGCAAAGAACTAACTGATAATGGCTGGTGTTCGAAACATGAGCACCTCAAATGCGTTTCCTGTGGTAAAAAGGCCGTTAGAAGTTGCGATGCACAAATGGGAGGCCTTGCGTGTGGCTCTCCTCTTTGCGAAACTTGTAAGCATGGAGAGGAGGGTAAACATATTACCAGAGAAGTTGCTGACAAAATGAAACAAGCGGAGCAAGAAGAAGAAAGTGCAAAAATTGCTTCTCGCACTAGTCCTATCAGACGAATGAGTGGAAAACTCGGTGTGCCGGCTACCCTTTTTGAACTTCTCAAGGGAAATTGGGAAAAGGAAGGGTACAAACTCACTAAAGTGTATTATCTTTCACTGAAGCATGGGCTTATGGGTTTCTTCCCAGCGGTATTTTCGCTGGATAAGAAGCGCATGATTTTTGTCACAGACCTACATCTTTTGGAGAAAGTATGGCAAATTCTTGAACCCTCAGAAGCAAAAATTGGTGAGACAATTGCCTATTTTAACTCAGAGTTGGGTATTGGGTACGCCGATGCAAAAGAACAGTATGAACGCGAGGAAAGAGAACCATTTCAGGCTTTGACGACCGTGGAATTCAAAAGTCTCGAGAGTAAAGTGAAGCCATTCCGCTGGGCTCCAGGTTTGTTTGGTGGAGGAATTTCCCGGGAAAGTTTTCTAAAACAACTTACTGAACAGGCATCCATTCTTGACCCAACTTTTACGAAGAAAGTGGTGTAGGAATTTCATCCAAAAATATCTGATTATGGAAAATACATTGATGGTAAAAACAACAGCAAGGTCTGTGGAAGATATTGTTGTTGATATTTCAGACGAAGCATGTCTGGAATTTGGATTTACACATGGGGATATTGCTACTAACCCAAATGACAAAGAAGTTACTGTGACAATAATTGGAGTTGCTCCTGGAAATGATGGAGAAAACGTACTCTGGTACGAAATTCATCATCCCAGAACCAAGGGTAAGGTCTGTTATTGGGGTGGTCCTGGCAAAAATTTATTCGATGCAGGGTTTAGAAAGGTTGAATAAATTATAAAATAGATATTTATCGTAATTTTGATAAGCGACTCCTCGAGTCGCTTTTTGTTTTGCTGTAGTTGAAAAATAAACGTTTTTGGGGTATTCTATAGGTGTTTAAATATTTAAAAGATTGCTAAGTAGTGTTAAATAGTATTGGGAGATCGTCTAACGGTAGGACGTCTGCCTTTGAAGCAGAAAATTTAGGTTCGATTCCTAGTCTCCCAGCACTTCTTCACCTTTCGCTGGGCTCAGGCTCATCAGTGCCTGCGGCCGGCAATACAAAGAAGAGAAGAAGTCCCTGAACGAAGTGAAGGGCTCGTATTTATGAATAAATTTTACATTTACATTCTAGAGTGTGCAGACAAAAGTTTTTATGTTGGTTGTACAAATAATCTTGAGAAAAGATTGGAGCAACATAATAATTCAAAATGGGGTGCACATTATACAAAAATCAGAAGACCCGTTATTTTAAAATATAAGGAAGAATTTAAAACATTGAAGGAAGCAAGAAGAAGAGAATCGGAAATAAAAGGATGGAGAAGAGAGAAGAAAATAGAATTAATAAATAGGGGTGGAAATAGTATGTCATCGACAAATAGCAAATCGATTAATCAAAAATCACTAAGGAAATCCCTAGGGAAATCACTAGTGATTTCCCTAGGGATTTTGATGTAATGAATTTATAATGTAGAAAAGTGTAGCAAAAATCTTTCTTGTTACTTAAATAAAAACATTTTTTTTGATTGCTTATATAAAATTATTGTGTTAAGCTTGAATTAGGTCGCATTTGCCAGATTAATTTTATTTTACTTATATGGATAACGAAGAAACTACAACACCTAAAACTGAGGAAGAAACTCCAGTTGAAACACCAGCCACTGAAACTGAAACACCAGTTGCTGAATAATCTAGGATATATCATTTAATTTTTTAAATTGATACAACAAAAAAACTACATTTAAATATGTAGTTTTTTTGTTGTTAAAATCTGGTATACTACAAAAGAGATGGATCCTGTAGTAGAAAATGGCATTGTTTAGAAAAAAGGATAATAAAATTGAGATTTGTGAATATATTTATTGATTATTAAAATTAAAATTGAGAAGGGTGAACACATAATGCCATTTTTCACTACGGGATGGATAAAGAACAAATAGATTTATTAAAAAAAGTTGAGGGGTTGACGTCAAAACTTAATCAGCTTTTTAATGAAAAAGGGAAGTCGGTTTTTTCTCGCTACCCACTGACATTTGCTTTGCTTGTTGTCTTTGGGGTGACAATGGTTACCCAAGGAATAAAAGATTTGCTACTTGAAGTCCCATTTTTCAAAAATCAACCGCTTACTATGCTTGCGGGTGGGATATTAATTTTAATAATTACTGGGACTCTCTACAAGAAACTCAAAAAATAATAATTGACAATGAGTTTCAAGAGGAATATAACTATAATGCTATGAAAAAAACAATAATACTATTTTCGTTGCTTTTATTACTAATTGGTGTGGGGGCTTTTGTTATCCCTGGCAATGTCCAAGCGTCCGAATGTGATAGCTATAGTGGGTATAACGGATACTATGGTGAAGATGATGAGTGTGAGCATTATGGAAATACTGGTTACTACGGTGGCTCTGGTTACTATGGAGGTAATGGTTATTATGGTGGAGGATACGGCAATTACGGGCGTTATGGAAGCTATGGAAATAATGGCTATTATGGAGGGAATGGTTACTACGGTGGCTGTGGTGGTTATTATGGCTGTGGTGGCAATCATTATGGAGGCAGTGGTTACTATAGCGGTTATGGTAACTACTACGGTGGCTCTGGTAATTATGGTAGTTATGGAAATTATGGTGGTTGCAGGGGGGTATATGGATGTGGTTTATATTTTAGATTTAGGTTTTAATTATCTTCTTGCGGTTTTTCCAGTGAAAGAGTTTCAATCTCCATTGTTTCTCCAGTGATGCGCATGACGTCCTTATCTATTTTTCTAAATTCATGATTTGATTTGTTGAAATGATTTACTGTCGTTTCGATTGCTTTTCCGAGTTTCTGGTGAACTTCTTCGTAGCTACGTAAGTGTGTTCCTAACTCGCCGACTCTTTTAATAATATCTTTGGCTCCTTCTTCTATCTGCATTGCTTTCAAACCTTGGAGGACAGTTTGCAAGTATGCGAGGAATGAAGTAGGGGAAACGATTATGACTTTGTATTTACTTGCCGCTCTTTGGATTAAATTTTCCGTGTCTTCACTTATTGCACCGATTTTATTGATAAGTAGGTCATAATAAATGGCTTCATGTGGAATAAACATAAAAGCAAAATCCATCGTGTTTTCTTTCGGCTGAATATATTTGGAGGTTTCAACTATACGATTTTTTAAATCACCTACAAAAACCTTTTCCAGTCGGTCCTTCTCGGCCTTGTCATTTGTCTCTGATATGCGATTGTAGTTTTCAAGTGAGAACTTTGAGTCAATCGGAATAATTTTGTCTTTGACAAAAACAACGGCATCAACAATTGTTCCATCAGGGAAGCCATATTGCATTTGGTAACTTCCCGGAGGCATAACATTTTTCAAAAGTGTTTCAAGATAATATTCTCCAAGGACTCCACGTTGTTTTGGGTTTTTCAAAATGTCTTGCAAGTTCTTCAGTTGGTCAGCGAAAGACACAACCTGCTTGTTGGTCTCATCAAGGCGAGTAATTTTTTCAGTAATATCAGCAATAATTCGCGAAGTTTCTGTCGACTGATATCGCATCGATTGATTAATTTCTTTTTGCGATTCACCAAGTTTATTGTCTATCGTTCGTGATAACTCATTAATTTGTGCCAGAAGTAGATTTACAGCAGAGTCATTATTAGTCGCTGGCTTCTTTTTTAAAAAGAAAAACAGTCCTATCACAAGAACAATAAGTACTCCAAGAAAAATGATTATTAGTAGATTCATAGCTACATTTTAGCACAAAAAGAAAAAGAGACCATATGTAAAATTTTTGAGTAGGTGTGGGCGCGCGCCGAGCGAAGCGAGGTAGGGATAAGCGAAAAAATTTTATATATGGACTCTTTTTCTAAACTAATTTACCCAAATGGTGTTTAAGAGTATATATCCAATCTTCGTCGATTTGGTCACTACCTTCTTTCTGAGCGAGAAGCCATTCAAGATAACCGGGGTCAACGCGAGCAATTTCCGCCACTTCTTTACCATTATGTTTTCCAAAATTTATAAATTTAAGAAGGGAAGGATGTGAAGAAACTTCTATCATTTTTTCTATGGCTTGCATTTCTTCTCCCACTTGCGAAGGGGGAGTGCCCTTTAGGGCAAGGGGGTCTTTTTTAATTTCTTCTTTCATTTTTATAAACAGTCGCTCAAAAAGTTTCTCAAGCACAAGCACATCACCGAGAGCATCGTGAGCGGTCGCTTCAACTTCTATTTCAAGCAGATAGCGAAGATATTGTAAATTATATTTTTCAATTTTCCCTTCAGGGTCAAGGTAGCGAGCAAGTCGCAATGTGCAAATGAAATTCTTTGGGATAATATTTTCCTTTTTTATTATCATCAAATCAAATTGGGCATTGTGAGCGACGACAACAATATTATCACTCTCGAAAAGCTCTTTAATTTTTTTATATTCAGGGCTTTCTGTAAATGAAATTTTATCGGCAATCATTTTGTTGGTGATGTGATGAACAGCCGAGGCCTCAGGTGGAATTTTTACTGGTGGTTTATACAAACCAGAAAAACTCTCGCCCTTCGGCTCGCCGGAGCTATCTGCGGAGGCGGCAGATTTATAAGCAATCTGACAAAGAAAATCCTTTTCAGTATTGCCAGTGGTTTCTGTATCAAAAAATATAAGTTTTTTCATACGTTTATTTTAACATATTTTTTTGCTTTTTTACAGTAAAGATATATAATATTTATAATGAAAAATGAATATGATAGTTGGAATATCCAGAAGAAAAAGCTTTCTGAAATAAATCGAGCCTATTTTCATAAGGGAGATGTTTGGTTTGCTTCTGTCGGTAAAAATATAGGGGATGAAGAAGATGGTAAAAATTTCAATTTTGAAAGGCCAGTTCTGATAATTAGAAAATTTAACAATAATATATTTTTAGGGGTTCCATTAACTTCTCAAGAAAAAGAAGGAAAGTATTATCACAAATTGATTTCTTTTACTGGGTCAACTGCAATTTTGTCTCAAATTAGACTCTTTGATGCAAAAAGATTGTTGAGAGTTATCGGTAAAGTTGAAAGTAAAGAATTGAAAGAAATTAAAATAAAAACAGGGAAGATAATATAAAACGAAACCCCCTTTCGGGGGTTTCTCGGAGTCTCCGACAAAGGGAGACATTTACTAAATAAGTGTATCAAAACTAAAGGATATGTCAAGCGAAAAATCAGAAAAAATAGAGTGTCAAAATTGTAAAAAAGAGTTCACAATCGAACCGGATGATTTTTCATTTTACGAGAAAATTAAAGTTCCACCTCCAACTTTTTGTCCTACTTGTAGGATGCAGAGGCGCTACATTTGGAGAAACACGATGACTCTTTATTCTGGCAAATGTGGACTTTGTAGTAAATCTGTAGTGACTCTTTACGCACCAGATTCTGGTATCACAATTTATTGTAATAAATGTTGGTGGAGTGATAAGTGGGACCCAAAAAGTTATGGTGTAAATTATGATTTTTCAAGACCGTTTTTTGAACAATTTATAGAATTAATGTATAAAGTACCACATATGGCAGTAGTGAATGACGATGGTATTGCAAGTCTTAATTGTGAATATACTCACGATATCTGGTTTTCAAAAAATTGTTATATGTGTTTTTCTGGCTGGCGAGTAGAAAATGTAATGTATAGTTTTTTTACAGAATCTGGTAGAGATATGATGGACTGCACAATAATTAAAAGAGATAATTCTTGGTTATATGAATGTATAAATTGCAGTAATTGTTATCAGCTAAAACACTGTTATCTTTGTAAAACTTGTGTTGATTCTCAGTTTTTATATGATTGCCGAGGGTGTTCTGATTGTTTTATGTGTTCTGAGTTGCGTAATAAAAAATATTATTTCAAAAATAAAGAATATGGAAAAGTTGAGTATAAAAAAATTTTAGCAGATTATAGGTTGGACACTTTTTCTGGAATGGAAAGGGCTAAAAGAGATTTTAAAATTTTTATTTCTGACAAACCCAAAAAATATGTTCAAACATTTCAAAATGTTAATTGTCTTGGTGATAATATTTCTAATTCAAAAAATTCCCAATATTGTTTTATTGTCAAAAATTTTGAGAATTGTCGATATTGCGACTTTTGTGGTAGTGATAAGGATTCCTATGATTTAACAGTTTCTGGAGAATTAAGTGAGTGTTATGAAGGGATTGTTGTTGACCATTCCCAATTAAATCTTTTTGGAATTTTTTCTCCCAAATGTCAGGAAGTTAAATATACGCAACATTGTCATAATTGTAAGTATATTTTAGGTTGTGACGCTCTTCGAAATTCAAATTATTGTATTTTTAATAAACAATATTCCAAAGAAGAATACGAAGAATTATTACCAAAAATTATTAAACAGATGAATGATATCCCATATGTTGACAAAAATGGAAACATTTATAAATATGGAGAATTTTTTCCTGCAGAACTTTCACCATTTGGTTATAATGAGACTCAGGCACCAGAACAAATTATTCTTACAAAAGAAGAAGTTCTAAAAAATGGATATAAATGGCAAAATAATCTTCAAAAAACTACTGGTAAAGAAACAATAAAACCAGAGGATATTCCTGAAAGTATTTTAGATGTTGATGAAAGTATTTTAACTGAAATATTGAGTTGTATTGAGTGTAAAAGAAATTACAAAATTGTTAAAAATGAATTAATTTTTTATAAAAAAATGAGTATTCCAATTCCTAGGAGATGTTTTTATTGTAGACATTCCAGTAGGGTTAAATTTCGAGTTCCTCATATATTTAAGCTTTGGAAACGGTCTTGTATGTGTGAGAAAAAAGATCATTTACATGGTGATAAAAAATGTGAAGTTGAATTTGAAACTTCGTATGCCCCCGACCGACCGGAAATAATATATTGTGAATCTTGTTATCAAAAGGAAGTTTATTGATGTATAATATATTTATGGAAAAAGACTTTGATAATTGGAATCAATTAAAAAAATCAATTAATAAAAAAGAGATTGATGATGAATTTAATTTTCACTCAGGTGATATTTGGTGGACTGCCTTGGGTGTTAATATTGGTAAAGAAATAGATGGAAAAAATGAAACATTTGAGAGGCCAACTCTTATTTTAAATGTTATCAATAAGTATACTTTATATGTTTTACCACTTACGAGCAAGGAACATTTTTTAGATAAGTATCATTTTAAAGTTAATTATGAAAGTGGTGGAAGTGGGGTGATAGTCTTTTCGCAGGTAAGAGTAATAAGTTCAAATAGATTATTAAGAAAACTTAGTAAAATAAAGAAAAATGATTTATTTAAAACTAGAAAACTTTTTCAATCTTTGTTTAGCTAAAAATCGAATACCCGCACAAGGCGGGTATTCTCGGAAGTTCCCGAAGGAACATCAATATAACTAATATAACAAATCAGAAATATATGTCAAGCGAAAAATCAGAAAAAATAGAGTGTCAGAATTGTAAAAGAGACTTTGTAATTGAGCCTGACGATTTTTTCTTTTTATGAGAAAATCAAGGTTCCACCTCCAACTTGGTGCCCGGAATGCCGATTAATACGGAGAATGTCGTGGCGAAATGAAAGGTTTCTGTATAGAAATACTTGTGGTTTATGTAATAAGCCTATTATTTCAATATATAGCTCTCAATCCCCTTATATTGTTTATTGTCATACTTGTTTTAGAAATGATAAATGGGACCCATTATCTTATGGCATAGAATATGATTTTAAGCGACCGTTCTTTGAACAATTTAAGGAATTGCAATTAAAAGTTCCGCGTCTTTATGCGATGGTTACAGAATGTTATAACAGTGAATATGTAAATGGAGCTGCTTGGAATAAAAATTGCTATCTAATCTTTGCCAGTGACCACGATGAAGATTGTGCTTATTCACATTCCATTTTTTACTGTCGCGATGTTTTTGATTGTCTGGGGGCTCGGCATTGTGAGTTTTCGGCTGGTTTGATTGATTGTGAAAAATTGAGTAACAGTTTTTATTCTCAAGATTGTATTGATTCTTACAATTTATTATTCTGTAAAAATTGTTTGAATTGTCATGATTGTATCGGGTCAGTTAACTTGCACAATCGGTCATTTTGTATTTTTAATGAACAATATACAAAAGAAGATTATCAAAAATTATTATTAGAAATGAAAATTAGTACATCTTCTGGTTTTAATAATATTTTTAAAAAAGCTCAGAAGTTTTATCTTGAGTTTCCGGTTAAATATTATCATGGGAAAAATAATTTAAATTCAAGTGGTGATTATCTAATTCATGCTAAAAATTCGACCCTAGTCTTTGATGGTGAGGATGTTGAAAACTCAAAATATTTGTATATTGTCAACAAAGTGAAGGATTCCTATGATGGCTATTCTATTGTTGAAAATGCTGAATTAAATTTGGAAGTCATAAGTCACAACTCGTCTTTTTCTAAGTTTTGTTTTTGCTATTGGAGTGGTAATTATGGAACATATTCTGATACATGTGAAAACTGCTCGAATGTTTTCGGATGTATTGGTTTAAGAAATAAGAATTATTGTATTTTAAATAAACAATATACTAAAGAGGAATATGAAAAACTATTGCATCAAATTACAGAACAGATGAAAAATACTCCCTACGTTGATTCAAAAGGAAGGAAGTATGGTTTTGGAGAATATTTCCCGATGGACATGTCGCCATTTGCCTACAACGAAACTGTTGCCCAAGAATTTTTCCCATTAATTAAAGAAATAGCTAAAGATAAGGGGTATCGATGGGTAAATAAAGAAGAAAAAAACTATCAAATCGAAATAAAGAATGAAAATATTCCAGATGATATAAGTGATGTGTCTCAAGATATTATTGGTAAAATAATTGAATGTGAACATAAGGGAGAATGTGGCCATCAGTGTACCGAGGCCTATAAAATAACTAAAGAAGAATTCCTATTTTACAGGAGAATGAATTTGCCAATTCCGAAGATTTGTTCAAATTGTCGCCACTATGAACGTTTGGCAAAAAGAAACCCCCTTAAACTCTGGACGAGAGAATGTGAATGTGATAAAGAGGGTCATTTCCATGGTGATAAAAAATGTTTAGAAAAATTTCAAACAAGTTATTCTTCAGAAAAATCTGAAATTATTTATTGTGAAAAATGTTATCAACAAGAAGTATATTAGAGAAGTGCCTGCACCGTAGGAAGTAATCTTTCCTTCGGGGTTATCAAAGGGAAGTTTATTAGAGAATTAAGAATTAATAATTAAGAATTAAAATGCAAAATAACCCAAATAAAATTATATGCTAGAAACTTTAGGATATGCTTCGGGAATACTAATGATGCTTTCGGTTATTCCTTATGCTAGGAGTATTTTAAGGGGGGAAACAAAACCACAACGAATGACCTGGTTCATCTGGACCGTTCTTATTTTGATCGCTTTCTTTTCGCAACTGGCTAAAGGGGCAACGTGGTCTCTTTTACTCACTGCCGGAGATGCTATTGCAATAATAATTTCATTTATTCTTTCCATAAAGTTTGGAGTTGGTGGTTTGAGGAAAATAGATATTATTTCTTTGTGTGGAGCAGGAGTAAGTTTAATTCTTTGGTATCTTACAAAAGAACCGGCAGTTGCATTATTTTTAATTATTATTATTGATTTAATCGGAGCAAATTTAACCATAATAAAGACATGGAAAAATCCTGAAACTGAAAACTGGGTTGGTTGGGGGATATGTGGGGTTGGCGGATTTCTGGGAGTGTTGGCGGTTGGGAGTTTTAATTTCGTTCTTCTTTCGTATCCGATATATATATGTCTCATAAATACTATTATGGCTGTAATAATATTAAGTAGAGGTAAGCGCGTTTTAATAAAATAATATATATGAAAATTATGAGAAAAAATAATTTTTACATATCCGCTTTTATTTGATAGAATATAGGTATGTCATTGCACGAACAAATTAGAAACCAAATTAAAGAATCAATGAAAGCAGGCGATAAGGTTCGTCTGGAAGTGATGAGGGGACTTGTCACAGCTTTTACAAATGAGCTTGTTGCTACAGGAAAAACTCCCCAAGATATACTTTCTGATGAGCAGGCGCTAGTCGTAATTACTCGTCTATCAAAGCAAAGAAAAGATTCAATCGAACAGTTTACTAAAGGTGGGCGAATGGATTTAGTTGAAGAGGAAACAAAACAATTAGCTATCCTAAATGAGTTTCTACCAAAAATGATGGAAAGAAGTGAAGTTGAAGAATTTGTAAAAGGGAAAATTGCTGAAATGGGAGAGGTGGATAAGACTAAGAAGGGGATGTTCATGTCGTCTTTGATGAAAGATTTAAAAAGCAAAGCAGATGGAAGTATAGTAAAAGAGATTGTTGATCAATTATTAAAATAATAAATTAAATTATTATGCGTATCATTTTACATTGGATTTTAATTTCTGTCGCAGTTTATGCGACGACGTTTATTGTTTCGGGGATAAAAGTTGACCCAATATATATGGCTCTTATTGTCGGAGCATGTCTAACTTTATTTAATATGTTTATCAAACCAATTGTGAACATTTTGACTTTGCCAATTAATATAATCACTCTTGGTTTATTTTCTCTTGTAATTAATGGTATCCTTTTTTGGTACCTAGGGACTCTGATTAAAGGTTTTGAAGTTACCACTTTCACAGCAGCTTTTGTCGGGGCATTGCTCGTTTCAATAATTAATTGGGTATTAAAAAAAGTATTCCATTTTGACCTCTAGTTTATGCTGACCATTAGTTACATTAAACATTTTGCTTCAGCTCACGCCGAAATAATTTATTTATTAATTGTTATCGGTGTTATCGTTGAGGGGGAAATGGTAGTTATCATTGCTGGGATTTTGGCTCATCTCGGAGCTATTAATATTCCTCTTGCTTTTTTATCTACGGCTATTGGCGGAGGAATAAAATCAGTTATGGGGTATAGTATAGGAAATTATTTACAGAAAAATCATTCTGAAAAGAGAATTGTTCTTCGAACAGAAAACCGTATAAATTATTTTTTGCCAAATTTTTTAAACAAACCATTTCTTTCTATTTTTTTATCTAGATTTTTGATTCTTGGGATGAATTGGTTTGCTCTTATTTTTGCTGGTTATAAAAAAGTAAGAATTAGTACCTATATTAAAGCAGAATTTTCTTCTCTGATTGTTTGGACTACAATAATGCTATCTCTCGGTTACTTTTTCAGTTATACTGCATTGTCAATTAGTCGTGACATTCGTAATTTTCTTGGTATAATTCTTATCTTCTTTATAATGTTTTTCATTTTAGAGAAAGTGATTGCCTTTATTATTGAATTGTTTGAAACTGAATAAAAGGATGTCAATTTTTAAAAAAAAGAAAATATGTATAACCCACAACGGAGCTTTTCACACCGATGACCTTTTTGCTACGGCCACTTTATCAATACTTAACAATGGAAATATTAAAATTATTCGTACTCGGGACCAAAAAATAATAAAGAAAGGGGATTATGTTTGTGATGTTGGGGGAATATATGATTCTGAAACTAATCGATTTGACCACCATCAAAAAATTGGAGCTGGTGCTCGTCCTAATGGTATACCATACTCATCTTTTGGTCTTGTTTGGAAAACCTATGGTGAAAAATTGTGTGGAGATAAAGATGTAGCAGATTTTATAGATAAAAAAATTGTTCAACCAATAGATGCCATAGACAATGGTATGGACATAACTACCTCTAAATTTGAAAATATTGAACAATATACCATTAATGATATATTTAAAGCTTTCTATCCTACATGGAAGGAAAAAGTAAATGATGTAGATAAAATTTTTGAAAAAGAAGTTGAGAAAGTCGTTTTTCTTCTTAAGAGAGAAATTAAGGCGACCAAAGATAACGTTGAAGGGGAGAAAATAATTATGAGTGATTATAATAAAACAGAGGACAAAAGGATTATAATTTTAAGTCAACCATTTCATAGATTCTTGGTTAGTAGTGTTTTACCTAAATTACCTGAACCGATATATTATATTTGCCCTAGTGGACATAGTAATGAATGGAAAGTTGAAACTGTAAGCAAAAGTCCCAGTACTATGGAAAGTAGAAAATTATTTCCTCTACCCTGGCGAGGTCTTATGGAAGGCGACACTAATTTAAGAGAAATAACAGGTATTTCTGATATTATTTTTTGTCATAAATCAGGATATCTTGCTCATGTTAAGACAAAAGAAGGCGCAATAAAACTTGCTGAAAAGGCCATAATGAGTTAAAAAGTATAAAGTTATAAAGTATAAAGAAAAATCCGTTAACTTTAAAAACTTTCAACTTTATAACTTTCAACTTTTAACTAAAATATATGTTTATAGACGAAATAAAATTTTATGCTAAAGCTGGCCGTGGTGGAGACGGGGTTGTTCGCTGGCGCCGAGAAAAATTTATTGATAAAGGAGGTCCTAATGGTGGAGATGGTGGACGAGGTGGTGATATTTATGCTCTGGCAGTTTCGGATATTAATTTACTTTCAAAATACAAACACAAAAAACAATTTGAGGGTTTTGACGGCGAAGAAGGCGCTGGTGGAAGTCGTCATGGAAAAGATGGAAAAGATTTAATTATAGAATTTCCAGTAGGTTCCATTATTACGAACGTAGAAAGTGGCGGGTCTGTCTCGCTTGATAAAGTTGGGCAGAAAGAATTACTGCTGAAGGGTGGACAGGGTGGGTATGGGAATGAGCAATTTAAAACTTCTATCAATACTACTCCTACAAAAGCAACGAAGGGTAAAATAGGTGAGCAGGGTAATTTTAAAATTGAACTTGAACTTTTTGCTGATGTTGGGTTAATTGGCCTGCCTAATGCAGGTAAATCGTCACTTTTAAATTCAATTACAAATGCAACGGCCAAGATTGGCAGTTATCAATTTACAACTTTAGACCCAAATCTTGGGGATTTCTTTGGTTATACTATTGCTGATATCCCCGGACTTATTGAAGGAGCTTCAGAGGGGAAGGGTTTAGGAATTAAATTTTTAAAACATATAAAAAGAACTAGAATACTCGCACATTTGGTGTCTTTAGAAAACGAAAAACCAATGGCTGTTTATAAAGAAATTCGAAAAGAATTGGGGGCGTATGATAAATCTCTTTTAGAAAAAGAAGAAGTAATAATTCTGACAAAGACAGATCTTGTGGATGAGACTAAATCCAGCAAGGCTGGATCGCCCGACGCTTCAGCAGAAGCGTTTAGGGAGAAAAAGATAGAAAAAATTAAAAATGAGTTTCTCAAATTGGGAAAACTAGTTTTCACTCTTTCTCTTTATGATGACAATTCGGTAAAAAACTTAATAGATGGGCTTGTGAAATTGTTGAGAAAATAAGAAATATGGAAGTCCGACTTCCATTTTTTATTTTTTACCCAGATTCTGCTATCGCGCGTTTCGGGTAAAATTGAGAAATTTTAAAAAGAGTGTTAAAAGGGAATAAAAGGTGTATAATTTAAAAGTGAAGTTTTATTAATAATAATTAATCTTATTTATGAAATACAACAAAGGTTTTGCATTGATAGCACTTATCGCAATTATTGCGGGGGTGTTGGTGATAGGAAGTGGGGCGTATTATTTAGGCAAAAAATCAAATACTAAAAATTTTCCTGAAGGTTGTGGTTTTAACGGGGAACTTTGTATTAAAGATAAAAATGTAATGAATAATATGCAACAAGATTGTCTATCAACAACAACTCCATGGCTAAAAGTTATTTCACCTAATGGAGGAGAAACTTATACCGCGGGGCAACAAATTACAGTGAAATGGGAAAGTTGTAATATTGGAGGTCACCCAATTGGGGTTGTTTTAAATAAAGCCAATATGAATTGGGATGATGGAAATCCGATTGTTTTTGCAACTGGAGCTCCAGAAGATTCCACTCCTAATGATGGGATAGAAACTTTTACAATCCCGGCGTCTGTAAATCCTGAGCAATATAAAATTGGCATCCAAAGAGATAATAGTAATTATGAAGATAGTAGTGATAATTCATTTACGATTATAACTACAAATTTTGGTGGCACAACAAAAAAAATTAACTGGTTAAAATCTCCTAAGTTTAATTTATATTATCAAGATAATTTTAATATAATTGAATATTATGCAGACATAACTGGGAAAAATGTTAGTGAGATGGAGGGAGTACCATTTTTACATGCTATACTAAAAACAAATAGCGATGTTGGTATTAGTTGGGGAGGATATTGGAATAATAATAAAACCACTTGTACTTCATCAGACTTTGGAATATTTCGATATGGTGTTTCTAATCTTGCTTGTGTCAAGGGATATCGTGCAAGTATTGGTCACTTTAGTGCTCGTGCGGTACTTTCTCAAGAAGAATTAAATATTTTTGGAGATTTTGTTTTGAAAAATTAATAGATTAAAACCTAAATATATATAAGAAAAATTCGGAAGTTCAACTTCCGAATTTTTCTTTGGGTGCTTCGTGGGGGAACCGCGAGTACGCTTTCGGTCACAAGTATTTTTAAATTTGGTCAGGAGTATTTTTCTTGTCGACACAAGAAAAATTTCACGACCCTGACTCGTGATTTTGTCTGCGGACAAAATTATCACTCCGTCTCACAAAAGCGAAAAAGAGTAACGAAGGTTACTCTTTTTGAATTTACGCTTTTGTGCCCCGTGAGGGAATCGGTCACAAATAAAATTCTGCTGAATTTTTTCGCGACCCCGACTCGGCTCGTCAGCCTCCGTCTTTCGATTTTTTTAAACATGAATTTATCATGTTTAAAAATCACAAATTTTATGCTTCGCAAAAATTTGTGCCCCGTGAGGGAATCGAACCCCCGACCATCTCCTTAAGAGGGAGCTGCTCTACCAGCTGAGCTAACAGGGCAAATTAGTTAAAAGTAAAAAGTTTTTAAAGTTATAAAGTAATACTTTACAACTTTCAACTTTAAGAACCTGATAACTTGCAACGCTATTATTACAGAAAAAATGATTTTTGTAAATGTTTTTGATTTTTTGGAGTATACCCGGTAGTAGAATTTTGAAAAAATCTCACTACCGAGTATAATTAACGGATGGAAGAAATTAAAAAAAATAATCAAACGAGTTTAGATTTTGAAGCTGATGGCCGAGCTAAAGTATTACAAAAGATTTTGGATGAAATCAATAATTTATATCCTCTAATAAACGAAATTATTAAGGATAGAGTTTCTTACGATGGTGAATATTTTTATATAGATGATAAAAAAGATAAAAAGATGACAGAGGAAGAGTTTAAATCTTTCATGAAAAGATTAAACGAATTTGAAGAAAAGAAATTAGAGGATAAAGAGGAATTTGAAAAAAGAAGGAAAGTTGTAGCAGAGAAGTATCATGTAGTAGACAAAGAAACGATTTATGAAGATTCGGGAGGAGTTTGGAGGTTTATTAAAGATAATGGTTCTGTGGAAGAATGGGATAAGAAGATGCAAGATTATGATAGAGATAAAAAATATACAGATATATAGTAGTCCTAAAAACCCCTTAATTAAGGGGTTTTTATAATGAATAAAACCCTTGACTTCTTTTTTCATATGTATATAATGAAATCCACAGTCTGATGTATGTCTGGCTGTTTTAATTTCTTTGAAATTTGAATAGGTAAACCCCCACACCCATGTTTTTATTGTTGAGTTCAACGCAGACTTTGTCTGCAATAAAAATATAGGTGTGGGGGTAAAATCATAAATCAAGCAAGTAAACCCCGCAAGTTGCGGGGTAAAGTAACCAGTTTAGGAACATCCGCCGTCGCTCTTTGAGCTATGGCGAGATAAAAAAAGTATTTTTTATTTTGTTCCGTTCCCCCGTAAAATCCGCCTTTAGCGGATCACGGGGTCGCGTGGCTAGCATAAGCTAGCTTTACGCGATATTCATAAAATTTATTTTTTGAAGTAAATTTTTTAAGTAGAGTTTGATCCTAGCTCAGGATGAACGCTGGCGGCGTGGATAAGGCATGCAAGTCGAACGAACTTCATTTTTCCCTAGATGCGATTATATCAAGTCAAAGGTCGTTTGAAGTTAGTGGCGAACGAGGTAGTAATACATAGGAACTTCCCCCTAAGTCGTGAACAACGCACCGAAAGGTGTGCTAATACACGATAGTCTCTCCGGAGTAAAGCCAAATTAATTTTTGTCCGCTTAGGGAAAGGCCTATGAAGTATCAGCTAGTTGGCAGTGTAATGGACTACCAAGGCTATGACGCTTAGGGGAGCTGAGAGGCTGACCCTCACCGATGGGACTGAGACACGGCCCATACACCTACGGGTGGCTGCAGTCGAGAATCTTCCGCAATGGACGAAAGTCTGACGGAGCGACGCCGCGTGATTGATGAAGCTCTTCGGAGTGTAAAGATCTTTTATGAGGGAAGAAGTTTATTGACGGTACCTCATGAATAAGGGGCTCCTAATCTCGTGCCAGCAGGAGCGGTAATACGAGAGCCCCGAGCGTTATCCGGAATTATTGGGCGTAAAGGGTGCGTAGGTGGTAGTGTTAGTCGTTTGTCAAATCCTCGGGCTTAACCCGAGAACCGCGAACGAAACGGCACAACTAGAGAGTGTGAGGGGTATAGGGAACTCATGGTGTAGGGGTGAAATCCGTTGATATCATGGGGAACACCAAAAGCGAAGGCACTATACTAGCACATGTCTGACACTCAAGCACGAAAGCGTGGGTAGCGAATGGGATTAGATACCCCAGTAGTCCACGCCCTAAACGATGATCTCTAGTCTTTCGGAGTATCGACCCTCTGAGAGACGTAGCTAACGCGTTAAGAGATCCGCCTGGGAAGTACGGCCGCAAGGCTAAAACTCAAAGGAATAGACGGGGACTTGCACAAGTAGTGGATTATGTGGTTTAATTCGACGATAAACGAAGAACCTTACCAAGGTTAGAAATCTACGTGAAAGCTCCGAGAAACCGGAGCCCTCGCAAGACTAGTAGACAGGTGATGCATGGCCGTCGTCAGTTCGTGGTTTGAATTGTTCCCTTAAGTGGGGTAACGAACGCAACCCTCGTCGTGTGTTATAAGTGTCACACGAGACTGCCCCGACCTTTGCGCATTAGCGCAAAGTAATTAAGAATTAAAAATTAATAATTAAGAATGAGAATGCATTTTGTATTCAATTCCTAATTCTTAATTCCTAATTTAAAATTACTTTGTTCGCTAGCGAACAAAGGTCGGGGAGGAAGGGGAGGATGACGCCAGGTCAGCATGTCCCTCTGATACCTTGGGCTACACACATAATACAATCGCAATTACAACGGGCAGCGACGGGGTAACCCTGAGCGAATCCTAATAAAAATTGCGCCAGTTCGGATTGGGGGCTGCAACTCGACCCCATGAAGTTGGAATTACTAGTAATCGCGGGTCAGATATACCGCGGTGAATACGTTCTCAAGTCTTGTACTCACAATAAAAGCGCGCAGCAGGTTATATAACTAAATGGTTTAAATCCATTCTCCCGACCACGTCGTCGGGACGTAGCTGAAAGATAGCCTTTTACCGCGAGGTAAATGGTGGAGGATCTGGAAGCAAATTATAGCCCCAATACAAAAAGTGCCAATCGAGCTATGAACCGGGTGGTGAGCATAGTGAAGATTCTAGAAAAGCACATTGGGGATGTAAGGAAAAGTTTTATAACTGACCTGTGGAGATCTGACGTTGTTATCATGTCAAAAGATATGATATAATTAAACTTACGCAGCGTCAGAAGTCAGCTGAGTCATAGTACCCCCCACCACTTTTGGTAACACTAAAAGTGGTGGGGGGAAAGGTACTCACTCTATGAAAAATTTTAGCCCAGATTACATTATAGGTTTAGTGGATGGCGAAGGCAGTTTTACTGTCTATGTACGCGATCCATTAAAAGTTTCTGTTTCTCGAAGAGTTCAAGTAGAACCAAAGTTTTATTTGAAACTTGTAGAGAAAGATAAAGAAATTTTGTATCAATTAAAACAGTATTTTGGTTGTGGAAGTGTCTATTTTCAAAAAGATAGCCGTCCCAATCATCAGAATTGTTATAGATACGAAGTCTATAATAGAAGTGAATTACGTACAGTCATCATTCCATTTTTCAAGAAACATATGTTGAAATTTCCGTCAAAAAGAAAGGACTTCATCATTTTTTGTAAAATGTTTTCATTGATTGACAGAGGTTTTCATTTAAAGGAATCTGGTTTAAAAAAGTTGTTTGAATTGAAACAACATATGCATTAGAGCTCGCCGTATACGGGAAATCCGTCCGTGCGGTGGGAACATTCATTCGTAGTTTAACGAAGATATTCGCCCGTCAATTCAAGGGAGCCGGGAATACTCGAAATCTCTCCATACGGAGGGCCTACAGTAAGCTCGGTGACAGGGAATAAGTCGTAACAAGGCACGGGTAGCGGAAGCTGTTCGTGGAATAATTCAATTTGAAATCGTCCCCCACCACTTTTTTAAAAAGTGGTGGGGGACTTAAAAGGCGATATTATGTTATCAACCCCGACGTTTAAGTCGGGGCTCCGACACATGTCGTCTGGAGTTGACAACATAATGGTCTAGATGTGCTACGACCTAAAAGCACATTGACTGATGGAAAGACATCTGGAACGGAACAAAATAAAGTATACTTTTTGCTGATTATGATTTACCCAGCACTAAATTTAAAAATTTAGTGCTGGGTGTACTATTTAAAATTTTAATAAAAGAAACAAAAAAATCTTCCATTACTGGAAGATTTTTTTGTTGACAAGGTGGCTCGGGGGGGGGTAAAATATAGATATTATAAAATTAATAAAAATTAAAAAAATGGAAAACCCATTTGAAAGTTTGTTTAAAAAACCGACACAAGAGGATTTAAACAAGGCAAGAGAAGAATTAACAAAAGCCCAAGAAGAAGCAGATAAAAATCCTGGTAGAATGAGACATCAACCAGTTGATAGAAATTGGGCTGATACTGATAGTATCACTAGAAATGCATCAATATCTCCATCTGAGGAATATTATGAACCATCACCTCAAGAGAAAGCATTAACAAAAGCTCGAGAAAAAGTTGAAAGACTAGAAAGATTAATAAAAGAATAATTTAACATTCAGTTTGGTTTTTATATAAATTTGCAAAAATTTACTAAACATAAAAACACCTCGCATAAGCGGGATGTTTTGCTTGTGAAGGTGAATTATGATAATATAAAAATATGAATACATATCAAAAAGGCACTATTCGCACTATAATTTTTAAAGATAAAGATATTTGGGTGGGGGTTGCCCTAGAATTTAATCTTGTTGAAACGGGGGATGATCCTCGAGAGGTTTTTCTGATGCTTGACGAGGCAATTCGTGGGTATATATTTTCTGCTAAAAAAGCAAAAATTCGACCCAATATTTTGAATCAAACTTCAGACAAAGAATATGAAGACCTTTGGAAAAATTTAAATTCTCCAAAACCAATAAAATCACCATATCAAATCTATAGCTTTGGAGAAAGAGTAATTTCATAAATTATGCCAAGAGGAATCAATAATTGGAGTTTTGCAGATGTGAAGAGATTTATCTCCGATTACAATTTTCGATTAAACCATGTTGAAGGTAGTCATTATTTTTATGTTGGGACAGTAGATGGCAAAGTTCATCAGATTTGTGTGCCTTTTCACAGTAATAAAGCGATTCATCCGAAAACAATGAAAAGTATCATTAATCAATCAGGTATTGATATTAAAAAATGGATTAATTAAAACCCATAATCAAACAAAAAAATCTTCCATCACTGGAAGATTTTTTTGTTTATGTGCTTGAGCCAGCGGGTGCTAAACTCCAACACAATTGCATATGTGAGTGCAGCCGCTGGCTAGAGCACACAAGCGACTGACTACACAATAATTATATCAGTAAAAAACATAAAGCCCAAACCCCATTAGAAATAAAATCACGTTGCGAGCCTTCACGATTTCAGAACGGGGCAAGTACAAAACCCCAACGATTGCTCGTTGGGGTTTTGCTATGCAATTGCTTTAATAAAATAAATTTATATTAAGCGTTGGAACTTTCTCACTAGGTCTAGTATAGCAAATTGGAATGATATTGTCAAGTCCCCATGAATCTGATATAATTGTTTCGGTTTGTATCGGTTAGATGCGCCAATTTTGTTCACTGAAAGTGAGTACAAAATTGAGCGTCCCGAGAGCATTCGAGGGGCAGTCCTTCGACTTCGCTCAGGACACTTGATTTTGTAGGCACCTTCGGTGGACAAAATCAGTGAGGAAAGTCCGGGCACATGCCAATCTTGTCTGCCGAAGGCATTTACAAGATTGAGCATCCTGAAGAATGTGAAGGACAAAACCCTTCGACTTCGCTCAGGGTTCTCAATTTTGCGACACCTTCGGTGGGCAAAATTGGAAACGTAGCGGGTAATACCCGTCAGGAGCAATCCTAGAGTTGCGAACAGTGACGAACCGATTTAGTTCGGATGAAACGGAGCCGATGTTACAGTCGGCTCTCCGACAAGCTTTGCTTCGTCGGAGCAAAATACTTACGCGTGTGCAAGATCGTACTAGATGAGCAATCATCTTTTGAATTGCTTGACTCCGACGGTAACGTCGGAGCTAGATAAATATCTATTGCCAATCTTGTCTGCCGAAGGCATTTACAAGATTGAGCATCTCGACGAAGCGAAAGCGTAGGCGGACCCGCCTTCGTTAAAACTACGGCGAGGTTCTCAATTTTGCGACACCTTCGGTGGGCAAAATTGGAACAGAACCCGGCTTATAGATACAAACCAAAAATATGAGAAACACCTTGTCCAAAGCAGGGTGTTTTTCATGTCTAAAATTAGTATATTTATTTTTTTATCCCATACTAAAAATTTAAGACAAACCATTTTGTCAAAATATTTTTTGTTTGATAAATTTTTTTTTAAAATAAAAATAAACTTCTTAAAATTTTAGTACGGGATTCTCAATTTTCTAATTTGCAGAGCAAAAAGAAAATTGGAAAGTTATCCACACTTTTTTGAGATAAAGTATTGCAGTTATGCGTATTATGTAAGATAATATAGTTGTGAGTGTGATAAATTTTTTTTACAAATAAATTTTTATAATTTTTTTGTAAGGTCGTGAGGTCACACATCTTTAAAAATAATTTTTAAAAATTATATGGCAAAAAAGAAAGTAAAGAAGGCAAAGAAAGTAGCAAAGAAAAAGGCTACTAAGAAGAGAAAGTAATTTAACTTACTTTATTAAGAAAATCCCCTCTCTATCGGGGATTTTCTTTTTGCCTGCCCCGTAGCAATTTTGCTGATTATTTAGTATTTGTATGGGGCAGTAGATTAGCAAAATTTGCTTCGGGGTGCTAAAATAAGAAGATTATGGGAATATTAAAGAATATAATAGGAACTGAAAGCAATAGACTTATAAAAAAATGGAGTCCTATTGTTGATGAAATAAACAAATTAGAGCCCAAAATACAAAAATTGAGTGAGGAAGATTTCAAGTCTAGAACAGAAGAACTTAAAATAAAAATTAAAGAAGGAGCTAGTTTGGATGATTTGCTTCCAGAAGCTTTTGCTTTGGTTCGGGAAGTTACAGCACGTGTTCTTAATAATCGTCACTACGATGTTCAATTGATTGGAGGTATTGCACTTCATAAAGGAAATATTACAGAGATGCGAACAGGTGAAGGTAAAACTCAAGTTGCAATCTTACCTGCATATTTAAATGCACTCACTGGTCTCGGAGTTCATATTGTTACGGTCAATGATTATTTATCACGACGTGATGCGGTTTGGATGGGTTCAATTTTTGCGATGCTTGGTATTAGTATTGGAGTTGTTAACTCACAGAACACCTCATATATTTTTGATCCAAGTCACCAGAGTAAAGAGGAAATAGAAGAAGAGGGAGAGCTTGGGTCTTTCAAGGTCTTGTATGAATTTTTGAGGCCTTGCACACGAACCGAAGCTTATGCTTGCGATATAACTTACGGCACAAATAATGAGTTTGGTTTTGATTATTTGAGAGATAATTTGGCTCATAGTATCAACGAACTAGTTCAACGAGGGCACTATTACTCAATTGTTGATGAAGTGGACTCTATTTTAATTGATGAATCTCGAACCCCTTTAATTATTTCATCACAAGCAGAAGATAGCGAAGATTTGTATTATACTTTTGCCGATATTGCTAAAAAGTTAAAGCTAGAAGAAGATTATACTGTTGACGAGAAACTCCGAGCTATTTCTCTAACTGACCATGGGATAACTTTGTCTGAGAGCTTACTTGGAATTTCTGATATTTATACAGAGAAAGGAATTAAGTATGTTCATCATTTGGAAACTGCCGTTAAAGCTAGAGCTCTTTATGAAAATAATAAAGATTATGTCGTCAAGGATGGGGAAGTAATAATTGTGGATTCTTTTACTGGTCGTTTGCAACCGGGGCGACGTTGGAGCGAGGGTCTTCATCAAGCAATTGAGGCCAAAGAAGGGGTAAAAATTGAGAAAGAAACAATAGCTGTTGCTTCCATAACTTTCCAAAATTATTTTAGATTTTATAAAAAACTTTCAGGTATGACAGGGACAGCTGAGACCTCCAAAGAAGAGTTTTTGAAAGTTTATGGACTTGATGTCGTCGTTGTGCCTACTTACCGCCCTATAAATAGAAAAGATTACAATGATTTAATTTATCAAACCGAGAAAAACAAATTATTAGCAGTGGCAGAAAAAGTTAAAGGTCTCCACAGCAAAGGGCAACCTGTCCTTATTGGAACTGTTTCTATTGAAAAAAATGAACTTCTTTCAGCATATCTAACTCAGGCAGGGATTCCGCATACATTACTTAATGCTAAAAATCATGAACGTGAGGGGGAAATTATAGCTAATGCTGGACGATTAAGTGCAGTTACCGTCGCGACAAATATGGCTGGACGTGGAGTTGATATTAAGTTGGGTGGTGTTCCATTTGATAAAGAGAAATATGATGAGGTCAAAGCTCTGGGTGGATTGTTTGTAATAGGAACAGAACGTCATGAAGCTCGCCGTATAGACAATCAGCTTCGAGGCCGAGCTGGCCGACAAGGTGACCCAGGATATACTCAATTTTATGTATCCCTTGAGGATGACCTAATGCGTATATTCGGTTCAGACCGTATTAAATCAATGATGGGGAAGCTTGGAGTTCCAGAAGACCAGCCAATAGAGAATAAATTTATTTCAAATACACTTGAAAATGCTCAAGCCAAGATAGAGGGATTTCACTTTGATTCTCGAAAACATACCCTTGAATATGACAATGTGATGAACCATCAACGTAAAGTTGTGTATGAACGTCGTCGAATAATGCTCTCGGGTGATTTTAATGAAATTGAGAATTTTCTTAAGGACTTAATAATTGATTATCCAAAATTAGAAGAAATTATTAAACAAAAACGTTCTGCGCTTGGAGATAATTTATTTTTTGAAACAATCCGTCGTATTGCACTATATACAACAGATACTTTGTGGGTAGAACATTTAGAGACGATGGAATACACAAGAAGTTCAGTCAATCTTCGTGCTTATGGACAAAGGGAACCCCTAATTGAATACAAAAAGGAAGGATTGCGTCTATTTAGGGAAATGGAAGTTAATTTCAAAGAGCAGGTATTCTCATTAATCAACACAATTAATGCTGGAATAAAAGAAAATACCAAAACAGAAATTGTTGAAGAGAGACCAGAACTTATATTAAGCTCTTCCGATGGCAACCTGTCTGCGCAGGCAGGTGATAACCCCGGAACTATAAGGAGAGAGACCAAAAAGATAGGCCGTAATGACCCATGTCATTGTGGTTCTGGCAAGAAATACAAGCGATGTCATGGAGTGAATGAAAAATAAATTACTAAAGTCTGTGATAGTTGTTATAGTTAGATAAATCATTATAAACAGCGTAGTCCCGTAGTGAAAATTTTATGCACCAGATAAAATTTTCTACTACTGGGACAAACAGTGTGGTTTATTGGAGACAAAAGAACACAAAGCAAATATGTCTAAAAAATAAGGTTTTTTATGTTACGAAAGGGAATTTTGTCAAAAATTCCCCGAAAGCCTTGTTTTTAGGGCTTATTTTGACACATAAACCATATAGGTGTCAAGGAATAAGTCGCAAAAAATCCTTATTTTATAAGGATTTTTTGCGTTTGACGACACCAAAAACTATGTTATAACTATTGACTTTTATAACCCATTGTGCTACTATATAAGGAGTTCCAAGTATGTTATCTTATGTTTACATTTGATGATATACTAGGAGCTTTTTAGTTTAGCGTCTTTAACAGTTTATGATAAGACGTTTAAGCTACCCTAAACAAGGCGTTTGGTGCTACGAAAAGCACCACATATGAACAAAAAAGAAATAGTAAGTTATTTGCAGTCAATTATAGCGATACCAATGCTTGCGATAGCCCTTCCACTCGGTGGAATTGGAAATATCCCAAGTTTGACTGCCACTAATGATAATATTACAAGCGAAAATTCTGTGATAATCACACAAGAAGAAGTAGCACGTAAAGAAAAAGCAGGAGCCATTGATGCATATTTTGCAAAACATAATGCTCCACTTGAAGGCCAAGGTATGAAATTTGTACTAGAAGCCGAAAAAAATGGTTTAGACTGGCGTCTTCTTCCAGCCATTGCAATGATTGAAAGTACTGGAGGAAAACATGCTTGTAAAAAGGTTCCTAATAGTGTCTTCGGATGGGGTTCATGTAAAATAAGTTTTAGCTCGATTGATGAGTCAATAGAAATAGTAGCTCACAATCTGGGTGGAAACAACTCCAGTACTGCTCGTCACTATGACGATAAAACTACTTTACAAATTTTAAGAAAATATAATTCTGTCATACCGACTTATCCACAAAAGGTGGTTAAAGTTATGAAAAGTATTCAAGATGATGGACAAGAAATAATTTAATAATAATCAAAAACCCCGCCTTGGCGGGGTTTTTGATTATATCTTCTTAAAATTTTCGATAGTGATGCTCCTTTCGCCGTTTCTTTCTGTTACTTTTCCATTTAGGGCTATGATGGTATCAGGGATAAGCAGTTCTTTATTCTTTTCAAAAAGTCCACTAAAAACGACGGCATCTATACTATCAGAGAAATCTGATAATCTAATGAAGGCCATTCTGGTATTACTTTTAGTTGTCACAACTCTGACGTTGTCTATTATAGCAGCGACAGTTATTGCTCCACCTATTTTACCTTCTTTTTTTAATGTTTTAATTAAAGTTCCAAATTTTTCTATTTTTTCTTTATATTCATCAAGCGGATGTCCAGAAATATAAAGTCCTAATAATTCTTTTTCCCAAATAAGTTTTTCTTTTAATGTAACTTTTTCTTGGGGGACAAGTGAAAATTTTGTTTTAATTCCACCGATTGCTCCAAAAAGTGAATCTTGACTTGTAATACCTCTTGATTCTTTATTGAAAGACATAAGAGTTTCTAAATTCCCGATTATCATATTACGTTCAGCCAGTTTATCCATTGCTCCAGATTTGGCTAGGGCCTCGACTGATTTTTTGTTTAAATTTTTATGATTTATTCTTTCAAAAAAGTTTTCAAGTGATATATATGGACCATTTTTTTTACGTTCTTCAATGATGGAATCTGAGATATCAGTTCCTAGATTTTTTATATTATAAAATCCAAAGCGGATAGACCTGTCAGTTTCTTTATCTGAACCATTAATAACTGTAAAGCCACCAAAACTTTCATTTATATCGGGAGGAAGAACTTCAATTTTCATTTTTTTACACTCATTTATTATTTCAGCCACTTTTTCAATATCACCTGATTCAGCGGTCATAATTGCGGTCATATATTCTACTGGATAATTGGCTTTCATATAAGCTGTCTGATATGCGACTCGTCCATAACTGGCGGCATGAGCTTTGTTAAACCCATATGCCGCAAATGGCTCTATTAGGTGCCACAAATCTTGTGCCATTTTTGGAGTTATTCCATTTGCGATAAACCCCTCAATAAGTTTTGTTTTTTGTGCTTCCATTTCTTTTGGAATTTTTTTACCCATAGCCTTACGAAGTTTGTCGGCTTCAAGCCAAGAATATCCTGCGAGTTTTATAGCAGTCATCATCACGTCATCCTGATAAGTGATAACTCCATATGATTGGTCAAGAACGTCTTTAAGTCGTGGGTCAGGGTATCTAATTAATTTTGGATTATGTTTACGTTTAATATATTCTGGAATTGATTCCATCGGGCCAGGACGATAAAGAGCGACCATAGCGTTGATGTCGTGAATAGTTGAGGCCTTAAGTTCTTTCAAATAATGAGTCATTCCTGAACCATTTAATTGGAAAAGTCCCATTGTTTCTCCTCGTGCAAGCATTTCAAAAGTTAATTTATCATCAAGTGGAATGTGGTCTATATCTATATCGATATTATGGATTTTTTTAACAAGCCGAACGGCATCGGCCAATATTGCAAGGTTGCGAATTCCAAGAAAATCAAACTTTGGAAGTCCAGCATCTTCAATACTATACATATCATATTGAGTTATTATATTTCCACCTTTAGGGTCATATTGAATAGGAGAAAATTCATAAAGTGGACGGGGAGCAATGACTACTCCAGCTGCGTGAACTGAAATGTGCCGAACACAGCCCTCCATTTTTTTTGCTAGGTCAATAATTTCTGTCGTTTCTTTTTCATTTTTGTAAGCATTTTTTAATTCAGGAACTATTTCCATTGCATGTTTGATTGTCATTGGCATTCCTTGTGAGCCAAGTGGAATCATTGAAGATATACGATCCCCAACAACGTATGGATAACCAAGAGCTCGAGCGACATCTCGGACTGAACCTTTCGCCATCATTGTTCCAAAAGTTCCAATCTGAGCAACCTTATCTTCACCATATTTTCTTTTCGCATAGGCAATAATTTCGTCACGACGATTATCAGCATAATCCATATCAATATCAGGTAAAGATGGACGCTCAGGATTAAGAAATCTTTCGAATGGTAATTTATAAACAATGGGGTCGACATTTGTGATACCAAGAAGATAAGTAGTTAGTGACCCAGCGACAGACCCTCTGATGTTTGTATATATTTTATTTTCTCGGGCAAAGCGAAGCAAATCACCCACAACAAGAAAATAAGTTGGGTAACCTTTTTTCTTAATAAGTCCAAGTTCATATTCCAGGCGGTCAAGATATTCTTTTGTTTGTGGTAATTTTCTAAAATCAAATCCAGCATAGGCCTGCTCGCGGAGCATTTCATCAGCTGTTGTATTGTCGGGAATTGGGAAATCTGGGAAGTAAGCTTTTCCAAGTTCCAAATCGTATTCTTCGCATAAATCAGCAACCAGCATTGTATTATCAACAGTTTCGAGGGAATCAGCAAAATATTTTCGAGCCGTTTCTTCGTCGATAAGAGAAAAATCATCATCTGAAAATTCAAGACCTGTTCCTTCTTTACCATCAGTACCAGTATTTACGGCAAGTAGAGTATGATGAGCTTTGTGGTCATCAACACATAAATAATGAGAATCCTGTCCAGCTACAACGGGGATGTTAAATTTTTTACCAAGAACTTTTATCCCATCGCGAAGTTTTAAATCATTCTCAATATGAGGGTGAGAGTGAACTTCTAGAAAATAATTTTCCTTGCCGAAAATTTCTTGATGTTCTTTTATTAAAGCTTCTGCTTTTTCATCATTGCCGGCAAGAACTGCTTGAGAAAGTTGACTCCCCATGCATCCAGAAAGACAAATTATTCCCTCGTGATATTGCCGAAGAATTTCTTTGTCCAAACGAGGTTTGTAGTAATAACCCTCAAGATTTGCGAGCGTAACCAAACGCATTAGGTTTTTGTAACCCTGTTTATTTTTTGCAAGTAAAGTCAAATGGTAACGCCTATTATCAACGCCCGGCTCTTTGTCTTTTCGTCCGCGTTCAGCAATATATGCTTCTACTCCGATAATAGGCTTAATGCCTACCTTTTTAGCTTCTTTATAAAATTCAATAGCTCCATACATATTGCCATGGTCAGTAATAGCGAGTGCATTCATTCCATTTTCTTTACACTTCTTGACCATATCGGGGATTTTGGATAATCCATCTAAAAGAGAGTAGTGGCTGTGGGTGTGTAGATGAATGAATTTAGAGTTAAGTTGTTCCTTTTCCATCCCGTTAGAAGCAGGTCGCGGTCGTATTTGTTTGTATAACCGTTATTTGCATTAGTTAAAATTGAATTTTAGTAATTATAATCACTCGCTATAATCCGTGACCGCGGCTTCTAACGGGATCCATGGGGTCATTATAACAGAATAGATGAATCATTAAAAACCAAAGATTTTGCTATAATAAACACTATGGAAACAAAATATATTATCGGAATTGATGAGGTAGGCAGGGGTCCAATTGCGGGCCCCGTGGCCGTTTGTGCTTTTTTGATAAAAGATAATGAACTATTTTGCATAGGTCAGACCTATGCAAAATTACCAAAACTTAAAGATTCAAAAAAACTTTCAAAAAAGCAGAGAGAAATTTGGTTTAATTTTTTAAAAGGTGAAAAAGAAAAAGGGAATTGTGATTATGCTGTATCTTTTGTCTCATCGGAAAATATTGATAAATTTGGAATTGCAAAATGTATTCAAAAAGCTCTTGGTAAGTCGCTTTCTGAAATTACAAATCCGGATTGTGAAAATTTTCGTCGCTTTACCCTAAAGGGCTCCCTGCCCGACAATGCCAGTAACATGCAGGCGGGCGACACGAGCGAAAATTTTCACAATCCGGATTTGTATCAAATATTTCTTGACGGCGGGTTGAAAGCTCCGAAAGAATATCCCAACCAAGAAACAATCATAAGAGGAGACGAACTCCACCCGATTATTTCGATGGCTTCAATTGTTGCCAAGGTCTCACGTGATAGAATAATGACAAATTATGCTGTGGAATATCCAGAGTACGGATTTGAACGTCATGTTGGCTACGGAACGAAAGCTCACTATGAAGCCATAAAAAAACACGGTCAAACCCCGATTCACCGTAAAACTTTTATACATTAATAATTTTTATTAAGCCAATTTTGGATGTCTTTCTTGTCATCTTTTAGCCACGATGCGTTTGATTCTATTTTTTCGTAGGCTTGTTCTAGTGTTCTGTCAGCTCCCGGGGCTAGATTTTTAGCAAAGAATTTTTTTGCGTCCTTTAAATCCTTCATTTTTATATGATTTCCAAGTGGAGAAAGGAGGCGGGACAAGAAGTGTCCGCCTTCGCCGTATTTTTTAAGGAATATTTGCCAATTACTTTTTACGAATTTCCAGGTCAGATCTCTTCCATAACTGTTTTGCCAAACCATCGCAAGTAGATGCGGAGCATCTTGGTTTTTTACATGTTCTGACATTATGAAATCAAGAGTTTGCTTCAGGGTTTTTTTGTCTTTGAAAGATGCAAGCGCATAGCCATATCTTTCCTTTTCTTCGTGAAGTTTTTCTTCTTTATATAATTTTTCAAATAATTTCCACTCCTTATCTTTTCCGTTTGAAGCAATTATTCTATATATCGCGCTACGAATATCTGAATTGATTGGATATTTTTCTCGGCTATCAAATATTTTTTTTGCCTTCTCTATAATTTTTTTATCTCCGTAAAATGCCGATTGGGAAATTGCTAAACTTCTGAGGAATGTTTTGGAGTGTTTTTCTCCCCCTGCCAAGGGGGAGTGCCCAGAGGGCGAGGGGGTCTGTTCCCATCCCATTCTTTTAGCTAGCGGGGAAAATAGAGAAAGAGCATAAGTTTCATATTTTTTTGCAAAAGTTTCACTATGAATTAAATTATAAACACGAGCAATTCCACTGGCAATTTCAGCCCAGACGATATATTCATTTTCAGTTTGGTAATTAAGGGTGAATTCGAGTGCGATGTGAGTTCTGATATATCCACCTTCAGCTAGAGCGAATAAATCTCGGATAATTCCTAATCTGTCGCGTACAGAAAGAGAACCACTTTTTATTTCTTCTCCGAGTTTATCTAAGGTAATATCATCATATCGTACTCGCATAAATGTTTCTTCTTCTTTATTTATTTTTCCAATAGAAGTTCCGATAAGAGGGTCAGATTTTTTTGTCATCAATAATTTTATAATTTCTTCGTTTCCTGCTTGCGCAGGCAAGGATTCATACTCAAAGGGGATGGGCCAGACATTTTTCTTTTCTTTTGACAATTTATATTTTCGTGCAGAAATACGACTTGAGAAAAATCTCTCCTGTTTAATTTCCCACATGTCTGACATGTGGGAAAGGGTGACGAGTGGGTAGCCAGTTTCTTTTGTCCAAGCAGACATTATTTTATTGACTGGCTTTTTGCTTACTTTTTCAAATGAACTCCACAAATCTTTTGTGTCAGTATTTTTGTAACTATGTTTTTTTAAATAGTGTCTTAGTCCATCGCGGAATTTATCGTGACCAATATATTCGGCAAGTTGTCTTATCATTGCTGAACCTTTAGCATAAGAAACCATATCAAAAATTTCGTTTATTTCATCAGGATGGTTTACCTTTATTTCAATTGGATGTGAGTTTGAAAGGGAATCAAGCCGTAGAGCAAGAGCATAGCGGTCAGCTAAATACAAATCCCAAATGTGCCAGTCGGGGAACATTTTATCAACACAGAAATTTTCCATATATGATGCAAAGCCTTCATTCAACCATAAATCAGTCCACCACCTCATTGTAACTAAATTGCCGAACCATTGATGGGCAAGTTCATGAGCGATGACAATTGCCACCCATTGCTTATTTGATAACGAAGTTTTTTCTTCATCGACGAGTATTGCAGATTCGCGGAAAGTTACAGCTCCCCAGTTTTCCATCGCTGCACTTTCAAAATCTGGAATTGCAATCAAGTCGAGCGTAGGGAGTGGATAGGGAATACCAAAATATTCATTATAAAATTCAAGTGACCGAATAGCGACATCAAGGGCAAATTTTGCTTGATGCTTTTTACCAGCGGTTGTGAAAACGCGAACGAGAGTGCGAGTGGAGTCGGAAAGCAATTTGAGATGGTCTGGCCCCTCGTCCTCCCTCGTTCGAGGACCTGAAAATTTGTCTGGCAACGAAGAACCTGATATTACCTTGGTTCGTCCTTCAACATATTCAAACTCTCCAACAATAAAAGCTAGTAAATATGTGGACATTTTAGGGGTCGGAGCGAATGAGACAACTTTATACTTGCCATGACTAGCGTCAAGCGAGGCAGGCCCTGCGCTGTGTTCCTTGATTTCAATTGGTAAAGTATTTGATATGGCTGTATGCTTATCGGAAATTATGAGCGATACTTCGAAAATTGCTTTATGCTCTGGTTCATCAAAACACGGGAAAGCGCGACGTGCATCTGTCGCTTCAAATTGTGTTGTGGCTAAATATTTTTCCTTTCCATCTAAAACATATTTACTTTTATATAGACCTCGGAGCCCTTCGTTTATGATTCCCGAAAAGGCGATATGAAGTTTACTATTTCCAACTTTAATTTTATTTTTGAAATAAAAAGTGGCTGTTTCAGATTTTGTATCATAAGTAATTTTTTTCGCAAAGTCGTCTTTTATTTTGACTGTTTCAATATCAATATCCTTACTATGGAGAGTAATTTGATTAGTAGTCTTTCGAATTTTTATTTTTATTGTTTCATCACCAGAAAAAGTAAATGACTCAAGGTCTGGCTTAATTGTCAGGTTGTAAGAAATTGGTGAAATATGATTCGGTAAACGTACCGATTTTTTGGTTTTTTTCTTTTGCATCCCAGTACTAAAATTTTAAATTCATAATATTTATCTTCATGTCCCGTAATCAAAAATTTAGTACGGGACAAGTGTTATTTTGTGGCTTGTTCTATTCGCTCTAGTGCGACGACAAAGGCAGTTCGGCGGAGGTCGGTTTTTAATTCCAAAGAGCGTTCAAAAATAAGGTTGGTTTCTTCCTCCATTATTTTTTGTAATTTTTCAAAAACTTTTTTTTCGGTCCAATGTTCGTTCTTTAAATTTTGTTCCCATTCAAAAGTAGAAACTGTAACTCCGCCGGCGTTGGCAAGGATATCTGGCACAACAGGAATACCCCGAGCAAAAAGAATATCGTCTGCTTCGGGTGTTGTTGGTCCGTTGGCAAGTTCAACAATTAATTTTGTTTTTATATTTTTTGCATTTTTTTCATTAATCTGATTTTCAAGTGCCGCAGGAATTAAGACATCACATTCTGTGAGCAAGAGTTCGTCATTGGTAATATTTTTAGAACCTTGAAAACCAGCTATTTGCCCATTTGTTTTTTTGTAGTCATTTAATTCTTTTATATTGATACCGTCACCTTTCCAGATTGCTCCTTTTGAATCAGAAATTGCGATAATTTTGTGTCCGTGAGTTTGTAATATTTCACTAGCATTTCCGCCAACATTTCCAAATCCTTGAACAACAATAGTGCAGAATTCTGGTAAATTCAATTTTTTTCGGATAACATCAAAAACGTAAAAACCTCCAAGTCCTGTTGCAGGGCCTCGTCCTTCTGAACCACCGACGGAAATGGGCTTACCTGTTATGACTGCATTTGTCGTATCTCCGGTAATTTTCGCATATTCATCTACCATCCATGACATTATTTCTGGGGTAGTGTTTACATCAGGAGCGGGGACGTCAACCTTTGGTCCAATAACAGGAGCCATTAGTTTAATCCAACCACGAGATAATTTTTCAAGTTCTCTTTTTGAAAGTTTTTTAGGGTCAACAGTTATTCCACCTTTTCCTCCACCCATCGGGATATTGGCAACAGCACATTTAAGTGTCATCCAGAAGGCGAGAGCTTTCACTTCATTAATGTCAGTATCTTGATGATAGCGTATTCCACCTTTGTATGGGCCACGAGCATTATTATATTGGACACGGTAACCCTCGAATATTTTTAGAGAACCATCATCCATCGTAACAGGAATGGCGATTCTAATTTCTCTATTTGGTTGTGCTAAGGTTTTTAAAAATTTTTCATCAAACTTTTTAACTTTTGTTGCCCTCTCGAGCTGTGACATTGCGTTTTGAAATGGATTATTCATTGTTGTGTTTATTTAAATTAATATTTTTCTATTATACTCTTTTTGTTTGTTATTTTATAATTTTAAAAAACCCTTATTTACCAAGGTTATATTGATAGGTGGAAGTACTTGACAAAGTAGTGCCTTATATGCTATAATACCCCTATGACTAATAAAGTTACAAAAAATTTAATAATTCTTGGAGCAATTATTTTTTCATTAATTTTAACAAATAATGTGTTTGCTGATTATAATCCTTATGATTCTACTAACTGGCTAAGACCAGTTACTTCTAGTACTTCTGATAATTATTATTATGATTATAATGGGAACTATGGTCAGAGTGGATACAATCAATCTTCTACTTATGATTCAAATACTGGGAGACCTACTACAATAAATAATTATTATTACCAAGCAATACCCAAAAACACCTCCGAAACAAATACAACTAATAAAGTTGCAACAACTACTTCTTCAAAAACAGTAACTGATAATACATATAATACGAATGAGTCAGATAATAATAATTTAGATGACTCCGCTTATAATGGTCAGGATAATGGAAATAATATTACTGCACTTTCACTTCGTGGGTCTGGTGGATTTATGCCAAGCTCAATTTGGCAATGGTTTTTAGTTGTAATTCTAATCTTAGTTATTATTGTTATATCTAGAATGCTTATTCGCAAAAAACAAAATACAACAATGCAAGAATCTCACGCGGTTCATGCACACTAATTAATAATGCAAATAATCCCCTACCACTTTTCTTGAAAAGTGGTGGGGGGTTTTGCTTTGCTTTTATGCATTTTTTTGATATTATAACTTCATCTGCATTATTGTAGATATTATTCCGTGGTAGTTGAAATGTGTTTAGCATTTCAAGGGCGCAAGGCACTAAGGTGCCGAGCCGGGGTCGCGAAATTTTTCAGTAGAAAAATATTTGTGACCAGCGGTCTCCGCTCTGCTACCATGAATATAAAATATTCCGTGGTAGCTCAGCGGTAGAGCGATCGCCTGTAGGTGTGAGTGCTTGCAGCTTTCTACTGAAAAGTAGATCGAAAACAAGGTGAATTCGGGGAAGCCCTTATGGGGTAATCCCGAGCCAATCCTTTGTTAAAATTTTGGAAGGCATTGCCTTGCCGAAGCTTTAGCGAAGGCAGGTGTAGAGACTATCTCTTCGGAGAGTACTTTCCGACATTAGTCGGACGGGAAGCGCCTTGCTCCTAAATTCATAAAAATTTATGAACATGGAGATGATATAGTCCACACTCCTAGCAATAGGGGATAAAGTGTAAGCGATTGGTCGTAGGTTCGATCCCTACCCACGGAGCAAAAAGATAAACCCGAAAGGGTTTTTCTTTTTGCTCCGTGAGCGAGACAACTGCTTGTCTCGTCGAGGTAGGGAGCGAAAAGCTTTTGTGTCTTTTTGATAAATTTTATTTTTCAAAAAGTACAAAAGGTATACTGTCCCTGTAAGGGAAGATGTCCTACCTACGGAGCTTGTGAACATTCTGCACTTCCCAGAAGGGAAGTATTTTGTGCTTGACTTTACAAGTTGAAAAATGTAATGTGAAAGAAAAACAGTTTTAACTTAAATATAGGAGACAAAACTATGAATGTAAAGCCATTTCATGAGTCAATTATTGATGCCATAAATGCTTGTTCCTCGGTTAGTGATTTAGGTACTTTGGCTGATTTAATCATTACCACCAAAATCCCCAAAGATCATGATGTCATCATTTCTGCCTTTAAGGAAAAAATGAAGGACTTAGACCGGCTAACAGATTTTGGTGTTGAGGAAAGTGTTCTTGAACAAAAAAAAGAACAGGAAAAATAACAAGTAAAAATCTTATTCAACTTTGAATTACAAAACCCCAAAACTATTCCTTTTTTAAACAAACTAAGCTACAATACAAAAAGCACCGTAAGGTGCTTTTTGTTATGAACACTTCTATTCAACTCTACAATGAAATTGTAACAAAAGTAAGATTTTTCTTCAAGCAACTTAAAATTAAATTAAACAAAAGCACTGGTCGAAAATTAATAAACTTTGAATTACAAAACCCCACAACCCAACTTTTCCACAGACACCAAAAATAACCTAAAATGTTTTTAGGTTTTAATACAAAAGTATAATTTTTCTTCTTAACAACTTCTTCTACCTAAGCACATA
>Ga0247841_10000763_pt1 | contig 80559 bp, 64 predicted proteins | sample LaCruzMarch2015__2_FD_192410 | JGI IMG/M metagenome (GOLD analysis project Ga0247841, IMG submission 192410) | Freshwater microbial communities from meromictic Lake La Cruz, Castile-La Mancha, Spain - LaCruzMarch2015_18m | ecosystem: Environmental > Aquatic > Freshwater > Lake | place: Spain... | reverse complement strand
CGGCCTCTTTGCTCACATCCAAGAGCGTATCGGCATCCATCGAGGCATTAGCAGAGCACGAAGGAAGAAGATGCTGGATTACCTTCTCGAACAATATTGAGCATCAACCAGATTTGTCCCTTATCCCGGAGTATTAGAGTATTGGAATATTGGGGGAACCAAGACCCAAGAAGATCACTAGTTCTCTACTATTCAAATATTCAATTATTCCTTCCTCAGGAACAAAAATCGCAACGACCTGCCTCGATCCTGTATACTCGCGACCACTATGCCATCCTACGCCGCCTTTTTAGGTCACCAGCCCCGCATCTCCCTCGCCGAACTTTCCGCTGCCGTTCCCGGGTTCGTCTATCGAAAAACAATCAAGGAAAGTGTTCTGCTCTTCGAAAGTCCGGTGGAGTTGGATGCAGCGTTCTTCGATACGCTCGGAGGAGTGGTGGTACTGGCACGACGCGTGAGTGACCAGGCAGTGACACTCAACGATGTTCCTGCGATCCTGGTGAGCGAACTCAAAGAAGCACGAAGGGGAAAAGTGATCTTTGCACTGCGCTCCTTGCTCATTCCCGGCGGGACCGTTCGTTCACTCTACCGTCAGTGCAAAGAGGCTCTCCGCAAGCTGGGCCGTCCCTGCCGCTACGTAGGCAATGAGCGTGAACCGGCAGCGCCCGTGCTCCTGCGGGATGCCGGACTCTTGGACCCCAAACGCGGCTGCGAGCTTGTTCTGCTCATGGATGGAGAAGATGAAGACAACCAATCGCTCTGGGTGGGACGAACCATTGCCGCGCAGGACGTGGATGCCTACACCAAACGCGATATGGGCAAGCCCGTACGCGATACCACGGTGGGCCTGCTCCCGCCCAAACTGGCACAGATCCTTTTGAACTTGGGTGCGTGGGTCGCTCGCGGATGCGCCACTCCCCTCCCTGACCCCACACAGAAACGTGCAAAAAAGGAATCCCCTCTCACCGTGCTTGATCCGTTCTGCGGCACGGGGGTGATCCCCTTGGAATGTCTGGTGCGCGGGTGGCACGTGCTGGCCAGCGATCTCATGCAAAAAGCAGTGAACGGCAGTGAGAAGAATATCGAATGGCTGCGCAAAGAATTGAAGATTCTCAAGAAGGACACCGAATCTACCGTGTGGAAGCAAGACGCCACCAAGCCATTCGCCCTCAAAAAACTCCCGGATCTGATCGTGACCGAGACCACCCTGGGCCCCGCCCTGGAAGATCGCCCCTCGCAGAAGTCCGCCGCCAAGATGAAGACGGAACTGGAGAAACTGGAGGCTGCTTTCATTCAGAATTGCGCCGCCACACTCCCGGGCGTCCCCTTGGTCGTCACCTGGCCCTTCTGGAAGATCAAAAATGAGACGATCTTCCTGGAGCGCGTGCTGGAAACTGCGCATGCGGCCGGCTACATGTCCACCCTTCCTCCCGGAATCGCCCCCAGCCGCGAAGAGCGCCTTTCGCTCCTCTACCGCCGTCCGGATCAGTACGTAGGGCGAGAAATCGTGCTGCTGATCCCCAGAAAGAAGAAGTAATCGGAGATCTTGTGTTTCCGCTTTATCTTTCCTGGCAAGGTTCCCTATACTCTCGCCGGTTGCGTTTCGTTCTTTTCATCAACGTTCCCCTGTAGCTCAATGGTAGAGCAATCGGCTGTGACACGACTGATGGTATACTCAAGTGTGTATGCCAGAGAAACGTACCTACGCCGACCGCGCGAAATACCTGAAACAGGCAGTAACTAAGCGACGAAGGAGACTTCGAGAAATGGTTGTCGCGTACAAAGGAGGAAAATGCGTCCTGTGTGGATACCACAAATATATTGGCGCTTTCGCTCTGCACCATATCGATGGAAAGCAGAAGGAATTTGGCCTCTCCGCACGAGGATTAACCCGCTCATGGAACAAAGTGAAAAATGAAGCGGATAAGTGCGTCCTCGTTTGTACAAACTGTCATCAGGAATTGCACGGTGGCGTATCGCAGCTTCCTAGGGAAATCCTAGGTTGAAACACGAGGTGAATTGCTGGAACCCCTCACTCTGAAAATTTCAGGAAGGGCAATCAGCAGCCAAGCCCAAATCCCAAGGTGGGAATCTTGGGAAGGTTCAGAGACTATCCCTTTTGGGAGTAGCGCCGCAAATGCGGTTCGAAGCGCCTCGCACCCTGCATACATATGATGGGTGATGATATAGTCCACGCCTTCTGGAAACAGATGGATACGTGTAACCGATTGGTTGCTGGTTCGAGTCCAGCCGGGGGAGCCAAAATCATTGGAATCTCATCACGTAGTGAGACGAAGTCGAGAGATGGACACTACATACCAAAAAGTTGCCATATATACAAAGAAGGGCTGTTTGGAAATCCAAGTTTTTGGCTTACCAAAAGGGAATAACCAAATGTCTTAGGGTCCCGCCTGATACCTCAATTTCTCAATAAATGCCCCCCAATAGAAACATGAACAGTCTCGGACTAGCGCGCCGGAAACTTCCCAATTCTTATTCCGCATTGTTCCACTCCTCCGCCAATAATTCCGACTGTTGCAGAACGCGATCCACGGCGAGTTTTTCTAGATCCGGCGGATATCCATATTTCTTGAGCAGTCGCTTCACAATAACACGCAACTTCGCCCGCGCATTCTCGCGTACCGTCCAATCAACCGAAGTGTTCTGCTTCACTTGATCCACAATGACGTGCGCGAGCTCACCGAGAATCTTGTCACCCAGCACATCCTGAGCACTCTTGTTCACAACCAAAGCGTCGTAGAACGCCTTCTCTTCAGAAGTGATGCCGAGAGCCGACGCCCTGTCATCCTCTGTACGGATCTCACGGGCAATGTTCATGAGCTCCTCGACGATCTCCGCCGATGTGAGAAGATTGTTCTGGTACTTCTGGATCGCTTGTTGCAAGCGTTCGGACAGCTTCTTGCTTTGAATAAGGTTCCGACGCGCGCGAGTCCTGATCTCATCTCCAAGAAGCTTTTTGAGAAGCTCCAGTGCCAAGTGTCTCTGCTTCATTGTGCGAACCTCTTCGAGGAATTCCTCAGAGAGAATAGAGATGTCCGGCTTCTTGATTCCAGCAGCGTCGAAAACGTCCACTACACCCTCTGCAACAATAGCCTTGTCGATGATCTGCCGGATGGCAGTTTCAATATCCACGCCACTACTGGTACGGCTCGCACTCAGGAATTTCCGGAGCCTTGTTCCGATGGCTTCGAAAAACCCGACTTCCGCCGCCACTTCCTGAGCCAAAGGTTCAGCGGCGCACAGCGCATGTGCTTTTCGTAGAGCGTCCACACTAGCAAGGTAGCGATCCCGCCCCCTTTCCAATCCCAAAATGTGCTCCTGTGCTTCCAGAATTATCTGGAGCTTCATCTGAACCTTCGCAGCGAAGTACCGTTTGTAATCGAAACCGTGGAAAAGCTGCCGAACTATTTCCAGTTTCTCCTTGAGCGTACGCACCGCCACGCTGATGTCGAACGTAGGTTCACCTTCGCCCCCGCCTTCCGTGTACGCACGAAGAGCCTTCTTGAGTTCAGTAGCGATGCCGATGTAGTCCACAATGAGACCGCCTTCTTTGTCCTTGTAGACGCGGTTCACGCGAGCGATGGCCTGCATGAGGTTATGCCCACGCAGGAGCTTGTCGATATAGAGCGTGTGAAGGCAGGGAACGTCGAAACCGGTCAGCCACATATCAATCACGATAACGAGCTTCAGAGGATCATTCTCATCCTTCATCCGGAGAGCAAGCGCCTTCCGTTCGTCCTTCGTAGTGCTATGCCGCTGCATCTCGTCTGAATCGTAGTTGGTGCTCGTCATGACCACCTTCATGGCTCCCCGTTTCAGGTCATTATCATGCCAATCAGGATGTAGTTTCTCGATTTCTGCGTAGAGTGCGGCAGCAATCCTCCTGCTCATACAGACAATAATCGCCTTTCCAGCGAGTCGTTGCGTCCGTGCTTCGAAGTGTTCTACTAGATCCTTGGCAACCAATCGCAGACGGTCAGGCTCGCCAACGATTGCCTCAAGCTGTACCCATTTTGCCTTGGCCGCCTCAGCAACGTCGGCGTTCGCATCAATCAGCAGCTCTTCCACTTCGGCATCCACGGAAGCGATGACTTCTGGATTGAGCTTCACCTTTGCGAGCCTGCTTTCGTAGTAGATGGGGACGGTCGCGCGGTCTTTCACCGCCCGCTGGATGTCGTAAATGTCGATGTAATCACCAAAAACTGCCGGAGTATTGGCGTCATCCTTCTCCACAGGAGTACCTGTAAAACCAATGAATGTGGCATTGGGAAGAGCATCGCGGAGGTACTTGGCGAATCCGTACGTTGTCCGCGCGGAGTCCTCCTCGTCCTCTTCTCCTTCAGTGATGTGCGTCTTCGCCTTGAATCCGTACTGCGTCCGGTGAGCCTCATCCGCCATGACGATGATGTTCCTCCTGTCGCTCAGTTCGTCGAACGTCTCGCCACCATCTTCGGGGAAGAACTTATGAATGGTCGTGAAGACGATCCCCCCGCTACCCACGGCAAGCAGCTTTTTCAGATGCCCCCTACTTTCCGCCTGTACCGGAGGCTGCCGGAGGACGCTGCTGGATTCTACAAAAGTCTCGAAGAGCTGGTCATCGAGGTCGTTTCTGTCCGTGATGACGACGATCGTCGGATTGCCAAGCGACTGCACTATCTTTCCGGCGAAGAACACCATGCTGAGGCTCTTGCCGCTTCCCTGCGTGTGCCACACCACTCCGGCCTTCCTGCTGCCAGCCTCCGCAGCCGCTTTCTGGGCTCTCTCCACAGCTTTGTTCACAGCATAGTACTGGTGGTACGCAGCGATCTTCTTCTGGATTTCAATCGTCACCTGCTTGGTCTTTGGGTCGGTTTTCTTCACCCGTTCGAACGCGGTGAAGCTCCGGAGCTCATCGAGCAGTGCAGGAGGACGCAGAAGTCCATCGGTGAGAATGGAAAGCAGCGGATCAGTCTTCGTCGCAAGTTTCACTCCGTCCGCGCTTTTCCATGCGGCGAACCTGTCCCACCCTGCGGTGAGCGATCCGGCAAAGGCATCCAGACCATCCGAAGCCACAAGGAGGGCATTCGTGAGGAATAGTGACGGTATGACCCTCTTGTACGTCTGTAATTGCAGGAAGGCATTCTTCACCGTCGCCTGTTCATCATCGGGATTCTTGAGCTCGATTACGACGAGCGGCAGGCCGTTGACGAAGAGGATCACATCCGGACGCTTTTGGATGTTCCCTTCGATGATCGTAAGCTGATTCGTGACAAGCAGGTCGTTTTTCTGCAGATTGTCGAAGTTGATGAGCTGAACACGGAGCCCTCGTTCCTTACCTTCCACCATCGCCGTGACCTCAATGCCCTGTGTAAGGTACTGGTACATAGTCCTGTTCTTCTCGATGAGATCCGCACCCGCGACTGTTCTGATCTGCCGGAGTGCCTGCGTCACTGCACTCTCCGGAATCTTGTCATTGAGCCTGCGGATAACAGTTTCCAGCCTGCCCCAGAGGATCACCTCTCCATAGTTCTTGCGCTCGGGCTGTTCACCGTCGGGGCTCAGGGTCGGACCCGGAACATAGCTGTACCCGAGCTTCTGAAGATGCTCAATGAGGGATTCTTCGATGTCGGATTCGTAGAGAGATGACATAGGTCAAAATGGAAGATCGGTGGGATCTATTTCAGAAGGATTCGTAGGAACGTCTCGGACAGAATGTTTCATCGGCTTCTTTCCGTGCACGATGTAATAAGCTTTCTCATACAACTCGTCGAATGTAACTATATCCACATTTCGGTTATTCCTTCTGAATCTTTCAAAAGTGTCTCTTTTACACTCAATCTCTCTTGTACACTGATCTTCAGGAAATTCTCTCGCTCTGTTCCCAACAATAAGAATTGTTTTTGGATCAACTGTCCTCGCTTTCCTCTGATCAAGAATTTGACCATCGGTAACAGAAATGTTTTTTGAATTGTGGTTCTTATCCCAATCGCTCTTCTGACCCAGACACTGGCTAATACCATCAATAAAAGCAGCAGAAAACGACCAAGTATTGGCTCGTGCTGTCTTCTGTTTAGATGTTGTAAATATATCGAGGTTGGCAGTCTTTAGCTCAACCAATAATGTGTAGTCAGTAATGCCAAGAAAATCGGCATTTGGACTTCCCGCCCCATCTGTATCAGGAGTGCCAACATTTGCTTGACTAATCAGTTCACGGATAAAACGAATGTCTACTCCAAGACCAATAATCCACAAATTACTTTTAAGAAAATGATGCCAAACCGCCTCTTCTCCTTCCTGTTTGGTAACTTGATCATGATATCTAGCACGATATTCATCAAACTTTTGCTCAAACAGTAATTCAGAAAATTGAACGATTGTTTGTTGCCTTGTTGGTTGTAACGCCAGTCTGAGATCTTCAGCACTCAAATTTCCTTCAGAAAGTACCTTTTGCAATAAGGAAATTTTCTGCGGCATCTCCTCATCTTTAAACTTTAGAATAAGTGCATCGCTATCAACTACCTTGAAGGATCGCTCAAAATTTCCAAGATCTACAAGATCCTTGAATTTATGGAGAAACCCGATCATTTTCCAAAAATATTCATATCCATCATCCGAAGAAGCAAAGCTGATTCTGACAAAATCTTTCCCCTTACCTACCTCCTTCATATCTCCTGTTTTCTTGTTAATGATCTTAAAGGTTAATCTTGGAACAAACTTGCCCGAAATACCCGATGGATGAAAATCAACATCGCAGATTGTTTGTACGGTTGCTTTATTATTCAGAATGAACCCCGTAAAGAACGAAGTCGTATTCTTATTTGCAATATAACAGGTGCTTTTAACTGTTGCTTGAAAAATTCCAATCTCATCAATATTGCCGTTAGTGAGGTCAAAGTAATTACTCATGCTTATGCGAGTGGAAATAATTGCCAGAAACTAGCCTCGGCAGCAGCGTATCCCGAAGTTGAGAGAGTTTGATTATCTGGGAAGAGTTCTGGGTCATTTTGTTGTAAATAGAAGAACTGAAGGAATTAAATTTTCCGATGACTCCAGTAGGAGGTATTGTGACTGCAAGGGAATAGGCGCTATTTCTATTGAGTCCTGGAACAGCTGAGTCAGAGCTTATAGATTGAAAATCCTGTATTTTTAAAAGCAATAAATGATAATAGAGAGTTCCCAGTTGCAATTTATCCACTACATAGAAAGTAGTATCGATTGGATAAAAATCAGTATCAATCCAAATTACAGATCCCATTGTGCCTTTTCTCCCAACAACAATTCCTGGCCCCTTCACGATTGCTTCAAGATGTTCTCCTACAAATCCACTTGAGCCGACAACGGGGAACCCCTTACCTGACCTATGCTCCATTTTCAATGGCTCTCCATACTTCAACTCAAGAATATCGCCGATTTTCCCCGCTTTCCATCCATCCGGAATTTTCCCCAAGTCGCTATCCACCATCTTACCTCTGCTCACTCTATACGGCTTACCTTCATCATTGGGGAAATTGAATTCCACAAACCAACGCTTAAAAAATGCCTGCGCGATCTCTTCCAGTGTATTGTTTTCTCTGCGTAGTAGATCAATTTTATCGTCGAGACAGGAGAGGATATTCACTATTTTGTTCTGAACAGGAATTGGTGGCACGGCTAATTCTATGTTTTCTACTTCACTTCTTTTTGCGATATTTACTTGGACAGACCCATGTGATGCCCCCAGCAGTTTATACTGACCTTCTCGGGCATTTAGAAAATAATTGAGAAATTTGGTCTGAATCTTCTCAGGATCAGACCTTAAAATTAGGAGTGCCTGACTAATAATCCCAACTGGATCACCTTCTTGAATAATCGTTGTTTTGCCAAGTGTGCCAGAGCAAGAAATGACAATATCATGCGGCTTCACGGTAAATCGCTTTAACTCCTCATGCTTTCTTTCATCTATAAAATATCTAAACTCTCTATGATGATAGATCGCATTTTGCTGCTCATAAACCGGTATACCACTATCTAATAACTCTCCTCTTTTTAGAGCCGATCCAAAAGGCCCTCGAATGTACCCTCTTTCTGATAACAAAGTTCCTAATTTCAAATAATGCCACCCCTCCGGCAGCTTGCTGTTGGCTACGGATGAGCCGTCGGTTTGTGCGTGATCAGACACGTTCTGAGATGCAGGAAGAATCTGAAAAATCTATGAAGTAGGCATGCTCATAGTGCAAGCTATCTATGTACATACGCAGCTTCTCCACATCCCGCTGCTTCTCCTGCCGGTCCGCATGCTTCTTCACCTCGAGAATGAGGAGGTTTCTGTCCCGGGAGGAGCGATCATGAACAATGATGTCCGGATATACGGTTTTCCCTTTCGTATCGTCCGTCATCACGCTTTCTGGGGGAAAACGCTTTACGATTTGCACTCCATTATCGTCGGTCATCCTGTTGTATTCGCAATCTACATGGTAATCGAGAAATTCTTTCTGCAGGTACTCTGCCAGTTTGTGAGTAAGGCTTCTCTCGTTGACATCGTTCTCCAGAAGGGACGCATCCTTTTGCTGCAAGATCTCGAGTGCAGCATGCATTTTGGCTTCGATTTGCTCTCTTGTGAACATCATAGGGTGAGGGATCAGCACAATGGATATCCGATAGATTTCAGCTGCTTCTCGATTTCGGCGTTCCGTTTCTTCTCCTCCTCCAGTTGCCCCTTCAGCTCAGCCGTAAGCTTGCCCATCTTTTCATCAAATGGAATACCATCGTCTATTTCGTCCGGAATGCCGACGTAGCGGCCGGGCGTGAGGACAAAATCATGCTTCATAATTCCTTCCAGCTTTTCCGCTTTGCAGAATCCTTTGATGTCTTCGTATCCTTGTTCATCGAGTCTCCACTTGTGGTATGTTCCCGCGATTGCCGCGATATCGTCGTCTTTGAACTTCCGGTGCGTCCGGTCTTCCATGAAGCCTTTCTCTGATGCATCGATGAAGAGCGTCTCACCCTTTCGCTGCCTCTCGCCACTTCTTGCTTTGTCACGAGAAAGGAACCAGAGACAGGCAGGAATGCCCGTGTTGTAGAAGAGCTGCTTGGGAAGCATGACAATACAATCGACTAAATCATTCTCCACAATTCGCTGGCGTATCTCGCCCTCGCCACTTTGATTGCTACTGAGCGATCCGTTACTCAAAACAAGCCCCATGCGTCCGTGGGGAGCGAGGTGGTACAGCATGTGCTGCATCCATGCATAGTTCGCATTGCCTGCAGGAGGAACACCGTACATCCAGCGTGGATCTTCCTTCAGTAGTTCTCCTGACCAATCACTATCGTTGAACGGAGGATTGGCGAGGATAAAATCAGCTTTCAGATCGAGATGCGCGTCTTTCAGGAATGATCCCTCCGTATTCCAGCGGACATTTGATCCATCGATACCGCGAATCGCGAGGTTCATCCGGCAGAGCTTCCACGTCGTTTGGTTGCTCTCCTGCCCGTAGATCGCGATGTCGTCGATGCGTCCTTGGTGTTCCTTCACGAAGATTTCGCTCATCACGAACATGCCACCACTTCCACAACAGGGGTCGTATACACGCCCTTTGTATGGCTCGATCATTTCTGTCATCAGAGTCACGATGCTCTTCGGCGTGTAGAACTGTCCGCCCTTCTTCCCCTCCGCGTTGGCGAATTCACCGAGGAAGTATTCGTAGACCCTTCCAAGCAAATCCTTGACGTTCTTCTGATCTTCCTTGAGCCCCATGTCACCTATGAGATCGATAAGCTGGCCGAGCGCAGCTTTGTCGAGGTTCGGCTTGGCGTAGACCTTCGGGAGAATGTCCTTGAGTGTTGGATTGAGTCGCTCAATCGCTTCCATGGCAGTGTCCAGCGCCTCACCGATACCGGCATGTTTTGCCTGTGACAGAAGAGTGCTCCACCTCGCCTCCGGCGGAACGAAGAAGACGTTGTGAGCGAGGTACTCATCAGGGTCTTCGGCATCCGCATGTGCATAGTCATCCTTCCCTTCCTGCAGCTTACTGTGGAGTTCTTCAAAGGAACCGGAAATGTACTTGAGGAAGATCAGACCGAGGACGATGTGTTTGTACTCCGCAGCATCCATATTCTTACGAAGCTTGTCTGCTGTCTTGAAGAGGATGGATTCGAAGGAGGATGCCATGGTGGAGTCAGAAGGTGAAATTGCCCTAATGGTAGCGGGATGGTGAGATTAACTCCATCTTTCCGCTGCACGGAAGTACCTCCTTTTGCTCAGAGATCCTTCTTGGCTATATCAGTAGCCTGAAATATTGTTTGAAAGCTTCAAGATATATTCCTGAAGTTCCAAGATCTACCACATTCATGCGATTGCCACGAACTTCCTATCCCGGAATACCATCCTCTTCCGGCACACTCGGCACTTCACGGCTTCCCGGAACGTGGAAGTTTCCACTTTCGATTCGCAGTAGGGGCATTTTCCCTCAACCATGAACCACTTAGCGAAGGGGCTCGCGATCGCCGTCACGATTCCTGCCAGAATGAGGGGAATTCCAAAAATTGCACCGATGACGGTCATCGTCAGGAAAGCCCCAAGTATGAGAAAGAGAAACCCAATGGAGAATACGATTGCGAAAGCTCTAAACCACCGCAGGGGAAGGGTATCCATCGATTTCATAAATTTGGGGAGAAGTTGCCAAAATTGTAGCACCATCTATAGATGGTTCTCAATATCTGGAGGCCAAACGAGAATTGCGTCGTGCCAAAGGATATTTCGCGACAATTGGGAAACCGTATTCGGATGCTTCGCTCGAAGCACGGTTTGACTCAGGACGAGCTCGCCCACCGTGCGGGGATCAGTGCGAAGTACCTCCAGAACCTCGAAGGTAAAACGCCCAAACGGGCCTCCATCGACACACTGCAGGGATTGGCGGACGGGTTTGGGATGCCGCTATGGAGGCTCCTGAAGTTTGAGGAGTGATGTCCTAGAATGCATATGGTGTGGGGCGAAAAGGCGCGTGCGTATGCGCGTGCGCGTGCGCGAGAAGAGATATACTGTGCACCATGCCTCCTCACATAATCATTTTCATCGGCGTTTCGTTGGTCGCGATTGGCGGTTTTGCTGCTGGCATCGGAGGCTATATGCAGCACTTGCAACAGGCGCGGTTCGAGACAGAGACCAGATTACAACTCCAAGACACGATTCAATCTATCATTGGAGGTAATAGCTTCTGCTACCTTAATCTTCAGGTGGGGGGAGGTGAAGGTGGATGGATATCTGATCCCACGATAATCTGTAACGGAAAATATCCAATGTATGACGTTGCGGTACGGCTTTATGACCCCGATGATTTTGCAGTCGTTCAACCCGGATTGAGTATGCAGGAATTCTTAGCAAAGGATCTTTTTTCCACAGAAGTAGGTAACATGGGTGTTGGCCAAGCAAGACCTTTTCCACTCACCCGAAAGATTAATCTGAGAGATGTAAATCAGAAAGTATTACGAGCACAAATCAGTGCGAGAAACGGATTCTTTTCCGAGGATATCTTGCTCAAGAAAGTGGGTGAACATTGGCTCAGGGCTATCCGGATTTTCAAGGGATTCTCAAGTGATCAAATACACGAATGGGCGGATCAAGAGTTTCCGAGAGATGCCAACGGCAAAGTACAGTGGGCCGATTAAATGACAATCTCGTAGGAGGGACGCTCCGGACAATCCAACAAAAAGTGGATTGTGCTCTGGGAACGTATAAGGGTGTGCTACTGCTATACTTTGGACATGCCAGTCTTGACTGGCCTGTAAAGAATAAGTCGCTTTTCGGCCTTTTGGATTTTATCCTGCAAGACTTTTGATAACGCTGCTTTTTGTGTATTAATTTTCGAAATACCTTTCATTGAAGCATGGGCAGTATCCATATAGGTTAAGAAATTGCGGTGATCCGTTTTTTCCCCAAGATCCGAATAGCGTATGTAGAGACGATGCTTACGTAATTGTGGTACAAAAGTTCTCTTCAGCGCTTTCCTTGTAAAAAATCGTACACGCCCAAATTGATAGGCAACTTCCGCATCAATACCTTTCTCCATTGCAGCACGAAAACGAGATAAAGACGAATCCCGAATGCGGCAGAATTGCCCATCGAATGTAAAGCCGAGATATTGAAGTGGGATTTCCACATCTATTCCTTTACGGCTTTTACTTATGGAATACAATCGCCCATTTGTTCTGCGGAAATCATGATGATGTGTTTTTTGGATATTCATTTTAAGCTTGTGCTCCGTGAGCTGGGACTGGAGCAATGACTGCAAATCATCCGCATCATCGGGATTGCAGACAATTATGATGTCATCACTATAACGACGATAGAGTGCGCCACGACCAGCACACGCCGCATGCATGGCAGTGTCGCATCCGATCATATATAAATTCGATAGTGTGCCACTCATTGCACAGCCCTGTGGAATTCCCACCCTTCCGTTTTTCCGAACGTGTTTTTTCAAAGCAAGTGGTAATCCGGGAGAATCAGATAAACAAGCAGGTAATTTGCCTGTTTCCAATCCAAGAACATCAATAACAGTTTTTAGCTCTATGAAAGCAAAGCCTGTGACATTATTGAAAATAATTTGATGATCTCTACCCAATTGGGGTACTGCGAGCAATTTCTTCCAAAGATAGAACAGGCGTCCGTGATCAAGATTTTCAAAAAATTTCTCAATATCGAATGTCATTGCAGTGCACTCACCGCGATCAAGAATACTTTTAAAGACAGCATAAGAGGAATGGATTGTTGATCGCTTCGTCACTTCATCACCCTTTCTGTACGCGAGTACACAATCCCCAATACCTTTCGATGCCAATAATTTTTCGTATTTCTCTGCTAATCTCCGTTCATATAAGGAAAAAATATATGCATCAGCGTGAGAGGCATAGGAAATCGGGCGCGGTTTCGGTTTCCAAAATCCATCAGGATGTTGCAGATCAACTGTAAATTTCCGAGTTTTTTCATGAAAACGTAGAAGCGGAAGAAAGGAATGTTCAGCAACCTTCTTCGGATCTCGAAGAATATCCATCATCTGTTCCGGTGCGATTGGTGGGTCAAAATGTTTATAACAATGACGAACCTTCTCTTTCTTATCAAATTTATACTTACGGCGGAGCCGTCGCGTTTCATCTTGAAGCCAGTCATTGAGATCAGGAGACATTGTTTAGCAGAAGCCGACATCCGACTGACTTGGCGGGACTGCGCGGTATCCCATTGGCCGGATGTCGGCGCAAACACTTTAGTGACCACTTCCAGGTCTTGCCGCACTAAACAATAAAGTACTGGATCACAGTATCCTTCACCTTATCCATCATGCTATCCATCAGTATCCGAATCGGCATTACGCCTTCAGGAAGATGTGCAAGCCACGACAGATTCAAGTGTTGGATGTCGGAACCGGAACAAAGAGTTGCCTTTCCTTATTCCGTCCGTCATCATCAACTGCGATTCCTGACGACCGGTTCCGCATTGCGTTGTTACGCTATCGGTCTACATCGTTAGGCAGTGCCCATTTGTACACCCTTAATCGTAAAAAGTAAAGAGAAGAGGACGCTCTGGACGATCCGGACGATACTTCCGGGTATTCCTCATACTGGTAGCAGGATGTTGGCTCCGTACAGCCGAACTGCCTGAACCACGTCGAGCCATTATTGACAAGTTAATAAATATATTGTATTTTCTACTACGTGAAAAATCCTCTTCATTTCGAAGGGTCTGCATCTCCTGCCAAACGCTGGCTTTCGAGTTGGAATCCAAAAAACCCCTTATGGAATATCATTGATGAGATACCATCATTAAAAGACGGCAATACATGTCTGACCAGAATTCGTCTTGCAGAAAAAATCGCACAAGAAACGAGAACAGGAGCAATCGGTATACTATCCGTTCATCGACGGGGAGAGCGACTCATCTTCGATCAAGTTCCCGGAATCCACGACGTCACCACCGTTCCTGGATACGGTTTTGATGTGTTTGATAATTTTTCCGCAATCATTCGTGAAGGATTTCAGGGTGGGCCTTACTGTAACGTGCATGTCCCCAATACCTCATCATACCGAGAGCACTTTCCTCGCCGTGAGTACAAAGGAAGAACTGCAAGTAGAGGAACTCTTGGGGCGCCAAAGGTTGTGACCTCAGACTACCCACAATTCCATGGAGATCGATACAGACTTGTCCTATGGACAGGATTCAGCAACAACTTTGTTTTCCAGGAAAATAATTCACAGGCAACCGTAATCGATTGCCCTAGAAAGGATATTGAACCTTTCGTTGTATTCGATTCAGCTGAAATCACTGCCGAAACAATCCAAAACAGAATTCATGCTTACCAAGAACATTTCGGAAGCGACCTTCTCACATTCATAGACCGAGCACAGAACTGGGAAACGGTAGAGGAGCTCTGAAATTCACAGACACAAACTCCTAGTGATACTGGCAGTTCGAATCCCGCCTGCCCTTCCGAAGCTCCGCAGGAGCGGAGGAGGGTCCAGTACGTCGAGCCATTGTTTGTGTTTATCTAAATAAATGGTATAATATATAAATATGGAAAAGCCATCAGAAACAAAAAAATATCAGGAAAAAATCCCTTCAAATGCGGAAGCAAAGAAGGAATTTGAGCCGGGATGGAAGCAGCGAGCTCTTGCGATTCTTCCGGGAACATGTGGACCGATCGTTATCGATGGTCTGACGTCGGATAGGGCGCATTACTCTTGGAATCCAGACGTGAATCCCGGCCAGACACTTCCTGCGCCTCGACCTGCCTTCATGGAAGAGAAGGGTGAATCTATGATTCTGGAGCAATTCGCCACGCTTCGCGATCAGGAGCAAATGAACCGTCTCGCCGAGATGATTGAGCAAAAGTACGGAACCGGTGTGGGACACGACATTCATCACCTCACCCCGAAGGAGGCGATCGATCTCGCGCAGCGTATCCTCAATGAACGCACTCGTTACGACTCTTCACAAGTGTACGATACCTACATCAAGACACCTGCTGCGAAGAGATTCCCGGCTCCTGCTGCACTTCTGTTGCAGAATGGTGTGCTGACGAGTCAGGAATTTCTGTCTCATTCCCTGCTCCGCCGACATCCCAACGATCACCGGGATACAGAAAGCTTACTCAAGAGTACGAAGGACGCAGATGGTGTTTGCCGCAACAAAGCAGCGGTCACTGTGGTGATTATGCAAGTCCTCAAGGGAATGCAAGATCCGGAATCCTCCCTCCTTGGAACAACGTCCGTGAGTTACGTGCGGTCACAAGGGATATCGGGCATGGGAGAGGAAGTGGGCTCAATGGGAGAAGATACGGAGGTACGCGCGCTTTCAAATGGCACTCTGATCGGCGTCCGCCCAAAGAATCTCCTGAAAAGCATTACCTCCCTCGGCGGAGGAAACTACGATATCGCGAATGGAAAGATTTGGGTCCTCTCCGATACAGAGAAGAAGGCAATCCACTACGAACTCCATCTCCAGGACATGCTCTTCCAGCGTCTCGAAAATACCTTCCGGCCGCATGCGATAGTGCAGGTCACCACTCTTGATCGCAACAATCGGTACCACGTCACCTTACGAGATGTAACGAACGACAAGGGGGCCATCGTGAGAACGTTCACGGGCGTCGGCAATGCGGAGGAGACGTCGTTCCCCTTCCTCCCTGAGGCCATTCTCCGCTGCAAGACAGAGACTACCTGGTCAGCCATCGCGGAGGCGTGTGGGAAGCTGCGAAGTATTCCCAGTCTCGCGAATGATCGTCAAATCGATGATCACTTCTTAGTCGCAGCCAATGAGCCGCTCATCCATGCACTCGCCGCACAGCATCAGGAGCTGACCACACAGAAGCAGGAGGAGCTTGCACAGCAGTATGATAAGAAGATGAATGAACACATGGCGAAAGTGAAACGAATAGGGAATAACACGTCTTACCGCGAATACGATTTCTTCCTGAATGTCACATTGTTCTTCCTCGCCATCCATGACATGCCACGCGCTCAGCATGCGTTCGACGCTTGTCAGGAACCGGCACTGCTCAAGAAGTGGAAATCCCTTCCGCGATGGAAAGATTTTCGTGGGAAGATCGAGCACATCCGTCGTCTCTTGGACGGGCACGGTGATACTAATCCTGTGCGGTGATCCGAACATTGAGTTACCATCCTTCCTAAGCCGAATCCAGTCGGGGGAGCCACCTCTCACAACTACCGAAACCCCAACACTTCCAATAACTACCAACAAGACCCTGCGTAGCCGAGCGAAGCATGGACTGAGGAAGCCATCATAAAAACAACTTTCTCGTGACAGAAAAGGTACGAATCAGTCCTGTTCGCTCATAAATATAGAGTGAGCAACGTGTGTAGTACTTGTTCAGCAAACCAAGAAAACGGATAAGTGCAAAATCATTCAGCCATAACCATTATGGACAGTAACCCAAAAATGGGGGTAAATTTACAAATAAATTCTTCCCCCGGCTTCCATGAGAAACAACTTTCGACATGTAGCACTTCGTCTTGTCATCTATTCCTCCTCGTTAGCCACGACTTTACTTTTCTCTTCACTTGCGTCTGCCTCAACCACACAAGGCACACTCAGCACTAATATCTGGTCTTACGGCAAGGAAGTCACCATTTCGGGCGTGAACTTGGAGGGACTATACTTCCGTTCAAAAAAACTTTGCTTTGCACCAGAGGTCGGAAACGAGGTCTGTCTCGGACATTATGATGATGACAAAAAGCAATGGAGCAACGATTCAGATTTCATCAAGATTTGGAATGGAAATACTATCCTCTTCACTCCTCCATCAAATACACCATATCGCGGAACCGTTAAACTCTACACAACAAATGATGAGCGACAGTGTGTGGATAACAATCCCGCCTATTGCAATACCCTTCCAACCGAGAGTCATACCATCATCGATCAGTACACCGCCAAGCCCCTCATCACTGGCGTGGTGGAGTTCGATTCGATGCAACCCGCGTCCACAATAAAGGTTGGCAAACGCTACGAAATTCAAGGCGCCCTTTTCGGAAATTCCAACGGCGATATATTCTTCGGGGAAGCACCAGTGGGTATTCTTCGAAAGAAGGGCATTGCCAGAACTGATATTGTGAGTTGGGCACATAACAGCATAGTCTTTTCCCCTTCAGAGCCCGTAGATTTCTCCTATGGAGTAAAAGTTAATAATGGTGCGACAGACAGCGACGTTTTCCTTCCCAATTCAAGTGAGCAACCAACTTCTTCTGCTCAATCATCAAGTGTGTCATCCGTAAACACTTCCACAAACTCCACTTTTCCAGATGTTCTCTCCTCACATCCCTATTACCCAGCAATTGCCTGGGCAAAGAGCCTCGGTGTCCTCACTGGCTACCCTGATGGCACCTTTAGGCCTAATCAAGTAGTGAACCGTGCTGAGCTACTCAAAATCCTGCTCAAGGCTGCAAATACCGATACAGGTACCGACTCTCAGCCAACAGGCTTCTCTGATGTTAATGAGAATGCTTGGTACGTGCCATATTTGCGAGCTGCCAAGCGTCGCAACATTGTTCAAGGCTACCCAAATGGAACATTCAAGCCAGCCCAACCTGTGAACGCTGCTGAAGCACTGAAGATGGCATATACCGCCCTCAATGTGACGACACAGAGTGCCCCTGGCCCTTGGTATGCTCGATTTCTTGACCATGCCAAAACAAATAACGTCCTGTTCTCGTCGGACCTCGATATAGGTCAGGGAATGGCAAGGAAGGACATTGCATGGATTGTTTGGAAACTTATGACATACAATGGTGAATGGCAGCAGCCAATAACAGTTACTGAGAGTTCTGTTTCGAGTGAAACTACTAAAGATCAACCCAACCAGCTTGATATCAAAACAATCTCATTGAATTCCTACTGGACTAATTGGGATGCAGACGCAGAGACCGATGGGTTTGAGCTCAGTGCCTTTTGGAAGAATGGTGCTGGCCAACAAGTCTATCCGAAATCCAAAGACTGGTTAGTCACAGTAAATGTGTACGATACTGAATCGAACTATGATAAATATGGCGACTTTTTCAAACACAAAGTCGGCTCACCAACAACCTTATCTTTTCAAGGAAAAGATGTATTAGCAAAACAAATATTGGGTGATCCCTATGTGCAAGTCCCAAAGGAGAAATTTCCAAAGGCATCTAACGGTTATTATATCGTAGAGGCAACTTTTGCATCATCTACATATGGCACATTCTCTGGCAAAACTGATGTGCCCGATTGGCGCAATAAGTAACCATTAGCGAGATATATCGTGTGCTACTGTGGGGCACTGCCCCAAGAGGCCAAGAGGGTTCTTAATAATCAGCTTCTGGAGCCAGAATTTGCTACATATAGATAATTATTGTATAATATAATTGTTGTTCAATAATTACCACAGTCCGGCTGAAAACTTAATAAAATGGAGGGATCACATTCTTATCGATCGGATACTCTTCGAAATTTTTTCAATTTGTAGTGTATCCCTTCTGCTGATTTCTATTTGGATAAATCGGTTTCTCCCATCCAAGGGAGACATTACATTTATCACAGCAGTTATTGTTGTATTGATTGCCCTAGATATCTTGCATATACGTAAAGACCTTCAAGGGATAAATAGAATGAATCTTGGAATATCTGCTGAAAAGGATGTTGGAAATTTTTTGCAGCAGACAATCTCACCTCTTGGCTACAGGATTCTTAATAGCCTTAATAGTAACAATCACGATATTGATCACGTAATAGTTGGTCCTTCGGGCGTGTATTGCATTGAAACAAAGAATCTTCAGTGGATGAAGGGGAAAGTTGTATCGTTTGACGGAAACAAAATATACGTGAACGGCAAAGTTCTACCGAAGAAAGATCCGATCAAACAGGCAAAAGATTGTGCCATGGAAATTCACACATATTTGAGGGCAAAGAACATTGATCAATTCGTCATACCCGTTGTAATAATGCCAGGAAGGGTAATTGACTCATTACTGACAACAAATTCGATTGTAACCAATATGAATACCTTCGAGTTATACATAAAGAACTCGACTAAGAAACTCTCGCAAAAACAGATTAAATATTTTGCAGATCTAATCGCGCAAATGGGATAAGAGAGCAATAAAGTAGGATATCCCACGAGTTGAAATTACTTCCTTGTTTATCATGTTTAAGAATTATAAGTATTGGCTGAGTAATTCTTCGAAAGAAATCTCAATTCCCCGACTTCTCAAGTTTTCAATCCTCTTTTCATAAAATTGGTTAAACATCTCAGTCCTTACTACTGACTCGGCAAGATGCATTTTGCGGTGGCAGTTCGGACAGAGGCATAAAATATTGCTAGGTATATCTATGCTATACGAAAATTGATACTGATATTCCATTGGGATTAGGTGATGTGCCTCCATAAACATTTTTCCTGTTTTTCCTGAAATAAACGTGTGATGTGCAGGCTCACACTCACACTTATATTCAGCATTAATAAGCGCAGTATGGGCTATCGTCCTGTCCCTGTTCCAACTTGTGCCCCTGCTAGACTTTCCTCTTTTTGGGATCGGCAAGGGCCCATCAGGTAGATGTGAAGGTTCGGCATCGTTCACTTCATCCTGGAATCTTTCTTCTTTGTCTAAATCAATTTTCTTTACATTAAAGATATCATTACCTGCGACACCCTTAATTTCAGAATAAGCTCCAATTAGAATTTGTAGGTCCTCTATAAGGGCAATATCATTTGGAATAGAGCTGGCATCGTAATACTTTGAACAAATTTGTCCTTGTTCATAACCTTTTGCTCGCGAAGTTCTCCCATGGAGATCGATGCTTCCAAATTGAAATCCTGGAAGATCGGAACGCAAGCAAGCTTCGAGTGTTGCTGCGGTCTGCTGCAAATGCTGACGAGCAATTTTTGCTGGGTATTTTTTATCGAACTGATCCCATCCTACCGCCAATGATAAATAAAATCCTTGGGCTTTAGAGTCGAACAAATAGACAATGTAGTAACCATTTCTAGTATTATCAGTAATGGCAAGGTCGCATACTGCAACAAAAGGTACTTCTGACCAACCGCCCGCACCCGCACGCCCATAAACATTATATTTATCCGAAATAGTTGCGCTTTTCTTAATAGTCTCTGGGAGCTGCTTGGTAATTACGAAGAAGACTTCGCTCTTCTTTCCAGATTGCATTGAGGCGTCCTGATATTCATTGAGCACACGTTCAAATAGTTCACGCAGCATATAATATCTGGATTATTGCATTTTTGTAGTTATTCGCCATTGGAAGAATGCTCTATTTATATCCTATTCAGTACATACTAGATTGATATGGTGAGTAACAGTGAGGGGTATTGCCTCAGCATTCCATACAGATGCGTAAGTTCTGAAAACAACCAGCCTGCGGAGTCATTAATCTTATGTCTTGAATAAGCCAAACCCAAATTGATGCAAACTGGACAATCGAACAAATATTTCATGATACACTCGGCCGCAATGTCGACACTTGAGATCACGATTCTTGCTGTCAGTTTGTGCATGGATTCCTTTGCACTCGCGATTTCAAGCGGCATGGTGCATCGAACACATCTGCTCCGTCATGCGTTCAGACTCGGAGCATGTTTTGCTCTGTTCCAGATGGCCATGCCCGTCATCGGATGGATGGTCGGCATACAACTGAAAACGTTCATCGAGGGCATAGACCACTGGATCGCTTTTGGTCTGCTGTTCGCCATCGGCATGAAGATGATGTTCGACGCACTGCGATCTTGCCCGGAAGACCATCCTTCAAAAAAGTGCTCCACACGCATGCTCTGCGGCATGGCACTGGCCACCAGCATCGATGCCCTTGTTGTGGGCATCGGTTTTGCGTTCATCCACATCCACATCCCTTCCGCCATTGTGATTATCGGAGGCATGACGTTCCTTTTTTCTTTCATGGGCGTTGTCCTGGGAAGGAAGATCGGACTGTTCTTTGGGGAAATCATGACCGTTATCGGCGGAATAGTGCTCGTGGGAATAGGATGCAAAATCCTGATCGAGCACCTCTTGGCTCGCTGATCGCCTGAATCCCGCCCGCACCTCCCTCACTCCGGAAGAACTAAGAAAGGCCCGGAACACCGATCTTTCTCCTCAGAAAAGTCCCGATTGAGAGATCATCAATACTGTGTTTACAATGAGGGAATGGGAATCACAATTTTTCTGGCAAGATTTTGGGGGAGTCTATTTATGATTCTTGGCGCGCTGTCTGTTGGCGCAAAGCTATTAGGGAGAATCATCGAGTATACCGAAAATAAAACCATTACTGTTTCCACCGGCTACATTACCTTTTTGTTGGGCTTGGCTACCGTCGTTTCGCACAATATCTGGGCCGCCGACTGGCGCATTGCCATCACACTTCTGGGGTGGACAACATTATTGAAAGGGATCGAGAAAATAGGCTTTCCTGATCGTGTGAATAGAAAAGCCCAGATGTTCAAAGATAGGCAGGTGCTTTGGGGCGGCGTTATCTTTCTCATTGGTGCTTGGTATTTTTGGATGAGTATGTCATGAAAGGATTCTCTGCTATAATGGGTTCGAATTTATTACTACGTTCACATGTCTCGTATGGAAGATATAAACAACCATCAAAAGACAATCCTTGTCGTTGAAGACGACAAGAATCTGAACGATGCCATGCAGCGGGGACTTAAGAAAATCGGGTTTGCCACGGAGGTGTGCTTCGACGGTCAGCAGGGACTCAACAAGATGAAGGAGAAGACGTACGACGGGATACTCCTAGACCTCATGATGCCCATCAAGGACGGATTTGATGTGCTTGCGGAGCGCTCGGCCACAAAAAATGCGAGCACTCCCGTGTACGTACTCACCGCACTGGGCGAAGAGAAGTGCGAACATGCGCGGGAAATGGGCGCCAAGAAGACATTCGTAAAATCGCAAATGTCCCCTGCCGAGGTGTTTGAAAGCATCCGGAAGGACTTGGAAGGATAGAAATCTGAGATGCCGCCTCAGAAGACCCAAAGAGAAGGTGGATTTGCAAAATGCGCCACCAAAAAATGAAATCTCCTTTCTTTCCTCGTGCAAACACCGTTCAATACTCGTACATCATGCCCCGCCTACGAAAATCCATCATCATCCACCGATTGCGTGCGAAAAAGAAAGAATCCCTTGCCGCAGAGAAGAAGGAACAGGCAACGCAACGCATGATCCTGAAAACTCTGAAACAAATCGATGCACGTGCGAGCGTTTCGCTCACCGAATGCCAAGAGCGAGCGTGGAAGCTCCTGCAGGGGAATTCCAATGTCTTTCTCACCGGTGCGGCGGGAACGGGCAAGAGCTTTCTTCTGCGATACTTCCTGAATGATAAGCAATCGACCCTCTACCCCGTGGTGGCATCTACGGGCGTCTCTGCCATTTTGGTCGGCGGTCGCACGTTCCATAGCTTCTTTGGAATCGGCATCATGGAAGGCGGAGCACATAATGCCGCGCGCAGAGCCTGCGAGAATAAACGCGTGCTTGCTCGTTTGCGCCGCGCCGAAGGTATCGTCATTGACGAGGTCTCTATGCTGCCCGGACAAGCCTTGTCTGCGGCGGACCAGGTGGCACGCTTCGCACGCGGTATCGACTCTCCGTGGGGCGGACTGCAGGTGATTGCCGTAGGGGATTTTGCACAACTCCCACCCGTCACTGCCGATGGCGGAGAGAAGGACTGGGCCTTCTTGAGCGATGTGTGGCAAGAGACGGCATTCTGCAACGCACTGCTGCAAACCATCGTACGCACTCAGGAGCCGGAGTTCCTCCGTATCTTGAATTTTGTCCGTCAGGGAACGGTGAATGAGGATGTGTCGGACTTCCTCAATGCGCGCATTGCGCCTCCCACACTTGATTTTGTGGGCACCCGACTCTTCCCGCACCGCGCCACGGCGGAGCACTTCAATCGGCAAAAGCTCGATGCATTGCCCGGTGAGCTTCTCTCTTTTACCACCACCTATGCGGGACGCGAGCAATATGTGAAGCAGCTGCTCCGGAATTGTCCAATCCCAGAAACACTGCACCTCAAAAAAAACGCCCTGGTGATGCTGCGGAAGAACGATGCCTCCGGCAAGATGCGCTACGTCAACGGAAGCTTGGGGCATCTCAAGCACATTGCCCCCGAGTGCCTGACCATTGCGCTCTTCACCGGTGAGACGATAGAGATTGAGAAGACCGCATTCGCCCTGCTGGACGGGAACGGCCATGAAACGGCCAGCGCCTGGAACTTCCCCATCAATCTGGCCTGGGCCAGCACCATCCATAAATCGCAGGGAGCCACACTCGATCGCCTTATGGTGGATCTGTCGTCACTCTGGGAACCGGGGCAAGCCTACGTGGCCTTAAGCCGCGTACGTTCTGCGCAAGGGCTCTTTATCGAGCGCTGGAACCCGCGTTCTATAATTTCTGAGCAAAGAGTGATGGAGTTCTACAAAGGGATGGAAAACAGTGAATGCCATACGGAGAAAATCGGTGAAGCAACAAATTGACGCCGCAATCGTCTGCTTCTATAAATCAACAATGTCCGACCATTTACGCACCGTCATCATCCCCGATGTTCACGGAAGCGATCGCGCACTTTCGGCATCGCTCGAGCATGCGGGGGCTGCCGATACTGTGGTCACCCTTGGCGATTACACCGATCGTGGAGATGAAAACAGGCGCGTGCTCAATCGCCTGTGTTCCATGATAACCGATACCAAGACTCGCTTGGTACCCCTGGCGGGCAACCACGAGGTCGACATGTGCCGCGCCCTGGGAACAGAAGATGCCGCGCAAGTTTGGCGATGGCTCAAGAAGGGCGGTCATACCCTCCTCAGGGAAGTGGCCGAAACTCAGGGTCTCCGTCTCAGGCGACCCAGGAAGATGAACTTTCCCGTTCCGGTAACGGAGCCGGAGAAGCAACAACGTTGGAGGAATTTCATTACAAAAAAAGATCTTGCTCAGATCGATCTTCCTGCGACATTCCAAGCACTCAAAGACATGATCCTCTCCGGTGAATATGCACCGCTCTACCGCTCCCTGCAGATTGTTGCGGAGATCCGCCACTGTTGCTGGGCGGTCCATGCGAATGTGACGAATCGCGGCGCAAAGAAAGGGATCGATGCGTCAAACCGTGAGTTCGCCCGCTTAAGAGAAGCTCACTACCAAGAAATGCCCGGTGGATTAATGGGAATGCTGGAGGAGTTCGGCAAACACATTCCCGTATTGGATGAGAAGGAGCGATCCGCCCATCTTAAAAACAAAGGAGTGGGTCTGATCATCCACGGACATGCCTCAATGAGCAACGGGCATCCGCGAGTACGCCGACAAGGCCGACTGACGATCGCTGGAATTGATATTGCCATGAGCCATGGAATCAAAAGCCCCGCCGAGTGGGGATATGCCTCCGTAGATACGGATGGTGCAGTGACCGTCGTGAGCAGTGTGATGAAGAAGCCCACGATCATCGGGACCATCGATGATGAGAATCGCTTTCAACAAAAATAGGATGCTCACTGAATTAAGTAATTGATCTCTGGATTACGTCTTCCAACAGCACGGCGACTTGCACGCTTTGCAGTACTGATTGCCATACTCATGGTGCACACCCGCTTCGCACGCGGCGCTGCAACAGACCGATTTCATGTGGGAGCGCTGCTCCGGCGAAATGACCATGGCCTCCGCGCCCGCCTTGAGCGCGTGACGACGACAGTAGGATTTGCCGTGCGAAGGACTGCGGCATCCATTCACTTTACAGGCGGAGTGTGGGGGGACGGGAATGCGGATGGGGGGAAGGACGTGAAGGTCGTAATTCTACGTTTCTTTGGCGAATTATTCAATAAATTGCCCTTCTTTCTTCGTTCATTGAAGAATAAGAAGATAACCACTCGTTCTGTGCAGAATCGTCAAAATCGATGTCTACCGAAAGACGTACTTTCTCCGCGCTTTCGTAGGAAAAAGCTCCGGAGAGGACTATTATGCACTTTCCTCAAACACTTCGATGCCAGACTTCAACGCACGGCCACTCTCTGCTCCGCCCCCGGCGAGCACCGGTGAACAAGCTATCCCCGCGCCCGGCCCGAGCTTTCGATCGCTCGGTATTGCCCCGCAGATCTTAGAAATGCTCGCAAGCCGCAACTTTGTGACGCCTACGCCAATCCAGCAGCAATCCATTCCTCCGGCAATCGAAGGAAAAGACATCGTTGGTATTGCCCAGACGGGCACGGGCAAGACCTTTGCCTTCGGCATCCCCATGCTCCAGAGACTCGCGCAAAAGCCCGGTCGCGGACTCATCATCGTTCCCACGCGTGAATTAGCCAGCCAGGTGGAGGATTCCTTGCGCACCTTTGCCCCCGGCATGGGCATTCGCACGGCTGTGCTCATCGGCGGCGCCTCCATGCATTTGCAACGCATGGCCATCCGCGCAAACCCTCGCATCGTCATCGCCACACCCGGTCGCCTCAACGATCATTTGCAGCAAGGCACTATCACGCTCAAGGAAGTAGCTGTCTTAGTGCTCGATGAAGCGGACCGCATGCTGGATATGGGCTTTCGGCCGCAGATCGAAATGATCTTCAAGCATGTGCCGCGCGAGAGGCAAACCATGCTCTTCTCCGCCACCATGCCGCCGGAAATTATGAAGCTGGCCAACGCGCACATGAAGTTGCCCATCCGTATCGAAGTAGCGCCCTCCGGCACCACGGCCAAGGGCATTCTGCAGGAACTCTTCATCGTGCAGAAGATGGAGAAACTCCCGCTCTTAGAAACACTGCTTAAAGAACACCGCGGATCCATCTTGGTCTTCTCACGTACCAAGCACGGCGCCAAGAAAATCAACCGCTCCGTACAGGCTATGGGGCATGCTGCCGCAGAGATCCATGCCAATCGATCCTTAAGCCAAAGACGTGAAGCATTGCAAGGATTCAAGACCGGCCGCTACCGCATCCTCATCGCCACCGATATCGCCGCACGCGGAATCGATGTGACGGGGATCGAAGTCGTGATCAACTTTGACCTGCCCGATGATCCCAACGACTACGTGCACCGCATCGGCCGCACCGCGCGCGCCGGCAGAGAAGGCCGCGCCATTTCCTTTGCCACCTTTGATCAGAAGAACTCCATCCGCGATATTGAACGCCTGGTCCGCTCCACTCTTCAGCGCAAACCTACGCCCGTGCTTCCGCGCACTCCACCGCCCACGCTGCAAGAGAGGCGCGAGGATCAGCAAGAAGCTCGTTTTGATCAACGTCCTCAGGGAAATTCGCAGGCACCCTTCGGCGGACGACCTGCGCACCGGAACTTCCGGTCGTTCAGGGGAAGGCGGAGGTAAGCCATCAGCTTAGAACCTGTGCTCCGGTCTATAGGGCCATGCTTCACTGAGCTTTACTCTCATATGATCATGGACGGGAGGCGAAAACCCGATCTTCAACTCCATATCATCTACTTCCAGACGGAAATCAGCCTGAATATCCGCAATGGCCTGCGCCACACGCGGGTCTTCCAGTGGCAGAACACCGCGCACATGCATGACAATGGCCAAAGCTGCGGAGAGGGCTCGGTTCTTCGTGACGAACTTGGTGACCCCTCCCATGGCATCCCCTGCCGGAGAATGCTGGTTCCAGTTTTCTAAAATCGGCGACATCGGCCAATTCATCGTATGGTGCACCCACCCAGGAGTACCGTTCAATGTACGCACGGATTGCTCATCCTGCATAAGATCCTGATAGTGTGCAAACGTTTGAAGGCCACCGAACTTGTTGAGATCCCCCCTGCTCGTTGCGTCCTCGTTCGTAAATATTTCACCATTACAGACCACGCCCGCCACCCGCTTTTGTTGCCGAGCCAATTCCTGAAAAAGGTCCAATCCCCCGTTCCTCGATCTGCGCCACAAGACATGATCCGCAGGAATCTGAAGATCGCGTTCACAGGCATCCAGCAGGGCTGTGTTTTCGTTTTCATGATCGTCGATGTGCACGATGGTGAGTTCGGAATTCATGAAAGAAACGACGAGCAAATCATTATAATAATTATTATTTTATATGTCAACTAACTCGCATCCCTCATTTCTACGCATGGCATCCGTATCATTTTCCCTCATGCAATGCACCAGCCTGGCAAAACCCTGACAAAATCGAACCGCAGAACGTAAGCCGATTCAATCAAATTGAAGATTTAAACAATTAATATTAACTATTTTCATATATTGACATTTATAATTTTAAATTTAAAATACTTTACTATTTTTCCCCTGAAGCATATGAAAAACATGTACGAGCATGACAATCACGAGCCGCTCCGCTATCCGCAAATTGCGTGCGAAACTGCTCTCCCAGGATGGGAACAGGCGAGGATTGAGTATCTTTGTTATTTACAGGAAGTTCTCATCCCTAAAAAAGATGGGAAAAAATTCCCTGTAGCAGCACGGTACGTTTCCGTTGGGCAGCGCGACGAGGTGGACGAACCCGTCGAAGATGTGCAACTGGATTGCTGGAAAACCGTTGACCTCCTGTGGCCCAGTAGCACCCTGACATCGAACGGGGACAATCCCTATGTCTTTGCCAACTTGGATCCGCGCGATCCTGCCAAGGGACCGAACCTTGCCGTCCATTACCTGGGAATGTGCCGCAGAGCGAGCGCATGGGAGATTGCTCGGCCTGCTACGGCGGAAGCACTGGAGTACATGACCGTGGAACAACGTCGTATCTTCCTGTTGCAAGCCGCCATGAATGAAATGATCAGAGCCATCCCCTCTTCCGTTCAAGGTACGGAAGCACCGCGCGGATGGTCCGTGGGCCAACTCCTGGTACTGGTGAATGATGTACAGACAGGCACCTTGAAGAGTATCGGCTCCAAGGAAGCAGGCGACTTTGTGAGCCTGGAGGATGAGGAAACGGAAAGATGGGTAGGATAAGAAGACTGAAAGATCCACTCTTCAAAACTTCCGATTTCCGAAGAGGCCAGCAGAGGTAAGCCTTCCGCACCACATCGATCTCAAGGAACATCAAAATGCCTAAGATCAGTTGATCTGATCTGCATTCGTGTCAGAATGCGAAACCCCCTTTCCTGTGTGCCATGCCCTTCAACGTCCTTGAATCCTCGCCCGTCGGCAATACCGTGCACGAAGGCACAGGAGAATCACTGGGATTTCTTATCGGGATCAGTCGGGGAAACAAGTTCTTCACCAGGGAGCGAATGGAAATGCTCATCCGCACCTCCATCGAAAACTGCAAGCGTGTCGTGCTCATGCTTCCGGATCTTCCCGCAATCCAAACCCTCCGTGCGCAGGGATACGAACAGCAGGATGCCGAACGGCGGAGCCGGCTCGATTACAACACGCTGGAAAATCGTATTGAGAGAATCGTCGCCGAGCTTCCGGAAGGAGCCGATCGGGTGAAGGTGCTACGCTGGATAAAGCTCCAAGAGAATGCGCCGTACGCAGAAATGAACGCAGCCATTCGGCGTCTCTACCATGCAGACACGCTCTTCCGCAACGACGTGCGGGCCACGACCAAAGCGGTGCTGCAGACGGCGCTGCAGCGGGGCGAACTCCGGTCGGGCAACAAACGCATTGCACCATCTTCCAACTCCATAGAAACAGTGCTGGAGAGCATGATTCTGGAGGAGAGAATCGATATCGGCATTACCTTCTTCCTGGATGAACTCGCACTCATCGCCGATGCCGCTCGCATCACGGGGTGTGCACAGAGCGCGTACGTATACCACCAGGAAATGTCTGTAGTGCAGAATCTCTTTAAGGGAAAGTACGCATGGACCCCGGCACCGGAGAACGGATACGTCATCTACCGATCCGACGAAGACGTTCTTGATTCTTCTTCTCCGTAAAATAACCACAGTCGGCATTGTCGTCTTGGCATCGGTCAGCATGTTCTGATTCAGGGGTGAACCCCCATGCGGGCTTCGGGCTCGGGTGCATGATCGCATTCATCTCAAGACAAGGAAATATCCGCGACATGATTCCGTTCCCACGCACTCGCGGGAGTGCGGAATTTTGAACGGCATATATTCTGCTTATTGCCTCTTTGAGCCTCTCCAAGCATACTGTGAACCAATGGTTGCGCTCATGTGCAGACGAAGCACACGGAATATTGGATTTTTTAAGAGACTGGCGGTCGATATTTTTGTCATCAGTATCACAGTCGCCGTCAGCTTTTTCCCCATAAGAAAGGCCGATGCCACGGCGGGCTGGCTCACAGGCTGGAACTATCGTAAAGCCATCACGGTGAGGAACACAGGAATGACAGAGACGCTCACGAACTTTCCGCTGTACGTGTACATAGACCCGTCGGGCAACGGTGCCGGCATCGGCGGCAAGATCCAAGACACAGGAAACGACATCCGGTTCACATCATCTGACGGCACGACCCTTCTCCCCTACGAACGAGAAAGTTATGCCGAAGCTTCGAGTAACGTTACCGCGAATTTCTGGGTGGGAGTGACGTTGAACGCAGATGATGACGCGTCCACCGACGATACGATCTACCTCTATTACGGAAATGCGGGGGCGGCGGACGGGAAGGATGTTGCGAACGGATCCAACGATGTATGGGACGGCAACTTTGAGGGGGTATGGCATCTTTCCGGAGCCACGCTGAGCGCACTGGATTCCACAGGAAATTCGAATGACGGAACCAACAACGGGGCGACCGCGACCACGGGCAAAGTGGGGAACGGCGGGAGTTTTGACGGAACGAATGATTACATCACCATTCCTGACAGCACCAGCTGGGATTTCGGTACCGGCCAGTTTTCGATCTCCTTGTGGTTCAAAAAAACGAGTGAAGCCAGGGGAGACATCTTCAGCAAGAAGAGCGCCGACGCGAACGATGACGTAGGACTGATCCTCGAAGACGATGAGACCATGGACGTGTACTTCAAGACCGACTCTGTGGGGGACATGGTGGTCAGTAACGGCAACGCTTTCTCTGTCAATGCATGGCATTACGCATCCTTGGTAAGAGACGGCAGCAGCAATTTGACCACGTACATCGACGGCACACCGGATGGCACGGGGACGAGTAACGGGAACTTGAATAACAATGCCGCCGATATCTGGATCGGCTCGAACCATGACAACCTCATGACCCCCTCGTTCGCACACTCCGGTCTCATCGACGAAATCCGCATCTCTTCCGTCGCCAGATCCGCAGCCTGGACCGATTTCGAGTACGACAACATGAATGAAGCGGATAATCGCCTCACCTCGGCTGCGGAAGAGGACGCGATGGACGCCTGGGCATTCCGCAAAACGATCACCATCGATCATACGAATGTCAGCGCCACGCTCACGGACTTCCCTCTCGCCGTGAAGATCAACCAAGACGCGAATCTCGGCGCGAACGCCCAGAGCGACGGGGATGATATCCGCTTCACTTCTGATGACGGTGTCACGATTCTTTCCTACGAACGGGAAAGCTGGCGCGTGCGTTCCGGATCCGGTTCGGGCGATTTCTGGGTGAAGGTGCCGTCCATTTCCCATACGACCGATACGACAATCTATGTTTACTATGGCAAAGCCGATGCTGCGAATGGACAGGCGCGAACCAGCGTCTGGGATTCCGACTTCAAAGGTGTGTACCACCTCTCCGGCTCCGCTCTTTCCGTTCTGGATTCCACCTCGAACGCACGAAATGGAACGAATGTCGGCGCAACCGCGACAACGGGGCAGGTCGATGGAGCGGCAGCTCTCAACGGTACCTCGCAGAAGATTAATGCCATCACGGATCCCAGTCTCGCCAATGCCAACTTCTCCATCAGCTCCTGGGTGAAGCGCAGCAGCGCCACCGGAACATTCGACCCGGTTATCGGCCAGGGAACGAACAGCGCCAATAACGGGCTGCATTTCACCTACCGTCCAAGTAATGTCTTTACATGCGCATTCTGGGGTAATGATCTGGATACCACGGTGACATATACGGATACCGGCTGGCACTTCTTTGAATGCACCTATAACGCGGCCACGAACACACGCGTCCTGTATGTGGACGGAGTTGCGCAGAACAGCGACACCGCGACGGCGGACTACCAGGGCACCGGCAACATGGAGATCGGATACAGTACCGCCCTGAACAGCGGCAGCAATGAAGCCTGGTTTCCCGGCACCATCGATGAAGCCCGCATCTCCACGAGCGTCCGTTCCGCCGCGTGGGTCAAGTTCGAGTACTACAACATGGGTGAAGCGGATGCGGAACTGAGCTTTGGGGCACAGGTTGCCGTGAACGATGCCACCGCCCCCTCCGTCTCCGCCCTCTCGCCCGCCGACAATGCCACAGCCGTCTCCGTGACGGCGAATCTGGTCATCACGTTCGATGAAGCAGTGGACCCCGAGGCAGGAGCGAGCAATGACATCACAATCAAGAAGACGAGCAACAACGAAACGGTGGAGACGATCGACGCGCAGGATGCCAAGGTGACGGGAGGCGGCACCACGACCATCACCGTCAACCCCGCCGCCACATTGAATGAGAATACGGAGTACTACGTTCTGATCGGCGCAGATGCCTTTGACGATTCTGCAAGCAACAGTTATGCGGGCATTTCCTCCACGACCGCTTGGAGCTTCACCACAAGCGACCTCACCAATCCGTCCATCTCCTTCATCGGAGCAACCCCTGCAGATGCGTCCTACCAGAGCGGCTCATCCATAACGATTGCTGCGACCACGTCGGATAACGGCGGCGTGCACTCCGTGATCAACGATTGGAACTCTAGCCTGAAAGGATGGTGGAGGTTAAACGGCGACCTTTCCGACTCCTCAGGCAACGGCAATACCGCCTCCAACAACGGCGCAACCTCCACCGCGACAGGCAAACTCGGCGGGGCGTACAGTTTTGACGGGAACGATTATCTGGATATGGGCATCCCTTCAGCCACACAGGCCCAAACCAGCATCACCCTGTCCGCCTGGGTGAAGTCGTCGGATACCAGTGCGGGGTACAGGGATATCATCGCTAACCAATGGCAATATCAGAATTCAGGAATCATGCTCACCACCAACGGCGCTTCTACGATCCATATACCATTCTCCAATGGTTCTGCCTTAGACTCTCTGGATGCCACCTATACCGTTGCCGATGGAAATTGGCATCACCTCGCGGTGACCTTCAATGCCGGAGCCATCGTCATTTATGCGGATGGAGTCTCGCGTGCTTCAAAAACTTCCACAATCGCAACTCAGATCGGCTACAACGGTTCCAACCACCTGCTGATCGGAAAAGATTCCGGCGACGGAGGAACCGAGTACTGGAACGGATCCATCGATGATGTGCAGATTTACAGCCGCTCATTGGGCTCCGATGAAATCCTTGCTTTGTATAACGCCTCCGCAAACCAGTATTCACATACCTTCACCGGACTTTCCAACGGCAGTTCCTACACCTTCAAAACCTACGCGCAGGATGTGGCCGGGAATGTGGCGAGTGTCGGCCCCAGGACGTTCTCTGTGGATTCCACCGCACCCACGATTTCCTCCATCACAACCACCCCCGCTGCCACCAGTGTCACGGTTACGTGGACGACGGACGAAGCAGCCAGCTCCCGCGTGCAGTATGGCACCACCGATTCCTTCGGGCAGCTGACAGATGAGGCGGATACCAGCCCACGCGTCACCTCCCCGCACTCGATGACGATCTCGGGGTTGCCCTCCTGCACACTCTTCTCCTTCCGTCCCGTCTCCGCAGATGCCGCAGGCAACTCCGTCAACGGAACCACGGGGACTTTCACCACCTTGGGCTGCACCAACTCCGCCACCGTGAGCGATCAGGAAAGGGAAAGCATCACCAACGGCGGCGGGGAGCTCTCCCTCACGAGTGACGGTCTGGAGACGACGCTGTCCGCCCCTGCTGATGGCGCGCGGCCCACCCTGACATTCCAGATTAAGAAGATCGATTCCAATACGGTGATCGATGAGACTTCTTCTCCCTCGGGCACCACAATCATCGGAGACCTCACGTACGACATCAAGGCCATCAACGGTACGACTCTGGTGACCAGCTTCATCGAACCCATCACGGTGACCATGGAATACACCGATGCACAGGTGAGCGGATACACCGAATCGACACTGCAGATTTACCGGTGGAATGGGGACAGCTGGAATGCGCTCAGTAACTGCAGCGTAGATATGACCGCAAATATCGTCTCCTGTACCACCACAAACTTCTCAACCTTTGGGCTCTTTGGGCGTGCGGTAACGACGACCAGCAATTCAACAACCACGCCAAGCAACGGAGGCAGACGCGGAGATGAACAAAAGATGGCTGTGCGGATTGCCGAGGCACGGAATGTGATCATCGCCCGCTTTGAAGGCAAGCGACGCAAAAGCGTGGAGATCGCCGTGAAGGCGGCAGCGCCAGACGAAGTCGATCAAACTGAGCAGGGGCCTAAGGAGCGAACCTCCCTGCTCAAGACGCGCATCGAGGAACGGCAAGCTCGAATTGCGCAAATTGAACAGATCAAGAAAGCATTCGAAGAGAAGTTCACCCTCCACCAGGAGAAACGTTTTGCAAAAGCTGCTGCGGAGGAGCAGAAGAAGATCCAGACAGAGCAGGAAGCCATTCTTGCGGAGCAGGAGGCTCTGAAGGCGGAAGAGGTCTCCCTTGCCAGGCACCGTGAGGAGCGCCTGTCCGAACGCATCATGTTGGATGCGCAGGAGCACGCGCAGGAAGTGACGGCAGCAAAAGAGCGGGAGGCCCGGATTGCCGCGCAGGTGGCCGCACATGAGGCCGAGATCGCAAGAATCGAAAAGAACAAGAAGGAGTTTGAATCTGCGTTCGCCCTGCACTTAGAAGAGCGCATGACCAAGGCAGCCAAAGAGGAAGAGAAGAAGGCTCAGAAAGAACAAGCGGCTCTGGAGGAAGCCAGGCTCGCACTCAAAGCCGAACAGGAGGCCAACGCCTGGCACCGAGAGGAGCGCATGGCCGAGCACGACCGCTCAGAAACAGAGAAGCAGAAAAATGCTGCGTCCTCTCTGGAGGAATTGGCAGCACGGCGAGGCCGGCTCTATGCCATCGTCGATGAAACCCCCGTGCTTTTTGAGGACGTATCACTCAATGAGTGGTACGCCCCATACGTCTCCCTCCTCGTGGATGACAAAATCGCCACGGGCTATGCGGATGAGACAGGCAAACCCAAAGGAGAGTTCGGCGTCACCAATGCTGTCACGTATGCAGAAATGCTTAAGATGGCCCTTCTGGCTGCATCAGCAGGACAAGCGCTGCAAGCTCTTCCTCCGCCGCGCAATACCTCGACACAGGGAACATGGGCAGCAAGCTTCGTTGCACAAGCGGAAGACATGAATCTTTCCGTCTTCCTTCCCTCGCTCGATGTACACAAGCCAGCCACACGCGGAGCGGTGATACAGACGATTCTGGAAGTGATGAATATTCCAATCGCCAACCGGACTCCCGAATTTACCGATGTGACCGCTGATCACCCGTACGCACGTTCCATCGCAACTGCCGCATTCTACGGGCTCATTTCCGGAGACATGCGACCCGATGGCTCTCCGCGCTTCACCTTTAGGCCGGATGAACCGATCAACCGAGCGGAGGTGGCCAAGATCATCGCTCTCCTCAAGGAGATGGAATAAACGTCCGTGCTTACGCTGGGGATACTTTTTTAAAAGCGTTCCCAAGCTCTTGGGGAAGGAATGATACTGTCAATTTTCTCTTTACTCAGGCCTTTTCCGTGCCACCATACCCCTCCTATGGCACTCAAGACCTCCACGTTAGAAGCATTTCAAACACATGAAGAGTGTCTGCGCGCAGAGCGTCTGGATCGCATCGCTGCCGCAGAACCCCTGCTCCAAAGAACAGATCTTTTTCCGACAGAACGTCAGAGAATCCAACAGAGCGTCTTGCGCACGCATCGCGACATCGAGGCGCTCTTTGCCCAACGTGACGAAATGGAACAGCAAAGCTTTGACGTGCAGGAAGAGCAGATCGCTCAGTTCAACACGCGCCATCCCTCAGCAGAGAGCTCTTCCTCATGGGATGATACCTATGCCTTTGTGGGCGATCTTCCGGAACAGGATCAAAAGAAATACACAAGTCTTCCGGCCAACTTGTTATTCCGCCGCGTGCAGGATGCGTTCGTGCGCCCGGATGCACGCATCGTACCCCGCTCTCCCAAATCGCTCTCGCAATTCGGCATCGAGGGCATCCCCTTGGACCCTGAGTGCATTCCCGATGATATAGCCCAGAACCTGGAACTCATCACCTTCCCGGAGGGTACAACACCCCGCCAGCGCTGGGCGCTCAAACAGAATCCGGTATTCGTGGAGCGGTTACGGAAGATGCTTATGGAATCCAAAACGCTCAAACCATTTAACACCAGACTCTTGGCGCTGCCCGATCACCGTCTACTCGCATTTTCAGAAAACGTCGCAGCGCAGGATGACCCCAAGCGTCCGCCGCTCAAGGCACAAGTCTATCCACATGCCTACAGTGCCGAGCGCAAGACTATGCACGAGCGCAGTCTCTACCGCGGGGAGAGCGAGCGCTTGGAAGGCATAAAAGTGCAACTGGAAGCATTGGAACCGCTCATCGCTCAATGGAGAAAGGCAACACCGGATACGGAGAAAGCGCGCATAGAATCTGAAGCTCTTCCTGTCATCCGAGCATGCGAGGAGGAATTGGCCGCATGCGTGAATGTGTTCAAACGCGTAGCCGGCAGTACGCTCGAAGGCATAGAGAACTTCACAGTGGAGCGCTTTGACGGCGAACGCATCCCCAATCCCAGCGCAGTGATGGCCAAGTTGGTCAAAGTCCGCAACCGTTTGAGTGAGCGCTTTGCGGAGATGGTAGGCAAAGGAGGACACAACGAAGAAGACAGCCAGATCCTTCATGCCGAGATCGCGCGATCGGAAAAGGTTTTCGAACTCCTGCGCGAGAAACTCAAAGGCGCGAATCCTGAGATACTGCGCAGTCTTGCAGAGGAGCGCCAGTTTGCAGGACTAAAGAGTCTGACCCTGCGCCCCTTCACTACCTTCGCAGAAAAAATCCTGGAAATCATAGCGAGGCAATTGGCCCCCGCCCTGCAACAGGGAAACGTCGAAGCCATGACACACGGAATCATCAGGGTCTACGTGATCGCCAAGTTCCAAGAAGTGAACCGTGTCTTTGAACAGATGAAAATCAAGATGCTGGCCCTGGAGCATCTGGGCGTCCACGACCTGCAGGCATTCGCAGAAGATTTAGAACATCTCTTCGCTTCCATTGATATCTTCCCGGACATCCGCGTAGAGGAGTATGTAGGACCCTATGAACAGATGTGCCATGATCTAGAAGTCATCCGCCGCGGGCTCACGCAGTATGCCGGTCAGCCGATGGACAGAGAGCAACGCGAAGGGCTCTTCAAGCGATTCCGTGATCATTTAGATGCGTTCGATTTGACACAAATCGTACGGGAACTTCCATAGGATTTATTCATAAAGAAATCTCTTCAATTCGTCTGAAAGTGACTTATTGCTGGTGTATTCGTAATATGGTATAATTATCAGATAGACAACATGTTTTCACACACACCCAAATCCGGGTCCTCAAACATGGGTCAAGCCAATGAGAAGCCTCATGACCCAACCGTTCCCGAACTGGGCACTGAGCTTCTGCAAAACATCATCAATACCATTGTTGATCCGGTCTTTGTCAAAGATCAGGAGCACCGCTGGATCGTTCTCAATGATGCGATGTGCACATTCATGGCACGCCCGCGCGAGGCACTCATCGGTAAATCTGACTATGATTTCTTCCCTAAGGGGCAAGCGGATATCTTCTGGGAGAAAGATGCACTGGTCTTCTCGTCAGGCAAAGAAAATATCAACGAAGAGAAATTCACGGATGGCAAAGGAGTGGAGCATACCATCATCACCAAGAAGAGCATCTTCACTAATGCCCTGGGAAAAAAGATCCTCGTCGGCATCATTCGAGATATCACCGATCAGAAGAAGTTGGAGCAAGACCTTTCTGAGAGCGAACGCAGGCTCCGCCTGATCTTCGATTCCGCGGCAGAGGCCATCTACGGAATCGACCTCAAGGGCAACTGCACATTCTGCAATACCTCCTGTCTGCGACTACTTGGTTATACGCTTCCGGAGGAGCTGATCGGGAAAAACATGCACGAACTGATTCACCACTCCAATAAAGACGGAACGCCCTACCCCATTGAGGAGTGCCACATCTTCCGCGCCTTCCGCAGTGGGGAGAATAAGCATGTGGATAACGAGGTGCTGTGGCGCAAAGACAGCACTAGTTTTGATGTCGAGTACTGGTCCTACCCGCAGCGCATCAATGGACAGATTGTCGGGGCAGTCGTGACGTTTATCGATATCTCAGACCGCAAAAAAATCCAAAAAGATCTTGATACCAGTCAGAAGAAATTCAAGGTGCTCTACGAATCCGCCGCGGACGCAATCATGCTCTTAACTCCGGAAAGAGGTTTCATTAGTGGGAACCCCGCCACCATCAAACTCTTTGGGTGCAAAGATGAAGGGGAATTCATCTCCTTCTCGCCCAGTAAGCTCTCACCGGAATATCAACCTGATGGTACGCAGTCCTCCGTCAAATCACTGGAAATGATGAACATCGCACTGCAGAAAGGATCGCACTTGTTCGAGTGGACACACCGGCGCATGGATGGAAATGAGTTCCTCGCCACAATCCTGCTCACGCGAATGGAACTGGAAGGCAAGATCATCCTGCAGGCAACGGTCCGCGACATCACGGAGAAGAAACAATCGGAGGAACTCCTCCTCAGGCTCAAGAACGAACAGCAGATCATCCTGGATTCCGTCCGTGCCTGGATCTTCTACAAAGACACACAGAACCGTTTTGTGCGCGTAAACAAGGCGTTCTGCGATGTGATGCAAAAATCAAAAGAAGAGCTGGAAGACAAATCCATGTTCGACCTCTTTCCACGCGAGCAGGCAGAAGCGTATTGGAAGGACGACAAGGAGGTTATGGCGACTGGCCAGGCGAAGCTGGGGATTGTGGAGTCTATGCAATCTCCCGCAGGTATTCGGTGGGTGCAAACAGATAAAATTCCGTACCGCGATGAACACGGAACCATCATCGGCGTCATCGGATTCACCATCGATATCACGGAGCTCCACCGCACGCGTGAGCGATTGGAGCAAGAGGCACAGAATTCCCGTAAGTTCCTGCAGGCGGTGGAATCCTCCAGTATTGCCACAGTCATCACCACCACAGAGCCCGAGCTCATCTACGCCAACCCGGCATGGGAGAAGCTCACGGGATACACCGAAGAGGAGGCCATGGGCCAAAACCCCCGCATCCTCCAGAGCGGGAGAACGCCCAAAGAAATGTACCCGCGCATGTGGCAAACCATCCTGAATAATCAGGAATTCAGTACGGATGAAATCATTAATCGACGCAAGGATGGTACGGAGTACAACGCGGAACTGCGCATCTACCCCATCGCCGAGAATGAGAACGTGCAGTACTTCGTAGGGATGCAGACCGATATCACGCTGCGCAAGCGCTCTGACCAGGCCAAGACGGAATTCATGTCACTGGCCTCTCATCAATTGCGTACCCCCCTTACGGGACTGCGGTGGGGACTCAAAATGCTGGAGAAGAAGGGAGCAATCAGTATCGAACAGGAAAGTTTGGTGCGCGATCTGCAAGCCGCTACGGCGCGTATGGCAGAAAGCATCAACGTCATGCTGCAGATCTCGCGCATTGAATCTGGCAAAGTGGAACCACATTGGAAAGAATTCAAACTGTGTGAGATCCTGCAGGAATTAAAAAAGACGCTCGACGTGCAGATCACCCAAGGAGAACTGACTCTGCACACGGAGTGCGACCATGATCTGAAACTCACGAGCGACATGGCGCTCCTGCAGGAGGTGATCGGCAATCTCATCAGTAACGCGGTGAAGTACACACCCAAAGGAGGGACCGTCGCTCTTGCCAGCAAGTGCATTGGCGATACGATCCGCATCACGGTGCGCGATACCGGCTACGGTATTCCCGCCGATCAACAGAGTAAGATATTCAGCAAGTTCTTCCGCGCCACCAACGTGGCCAGCCGCATTCCTGACGGTACGGGATTGGGGCTGTATCTTGTCTATTCCCTGGTTGGGCTGCTTGGAGGTACCATCAGCTTTGTTTCTGCCGAGAATGAGGGTTCTACATTCACCCTCTCGCTCCCCCTCTCGCCTTCCCTCACCCCTCCCTCCCCCACCCCCTCACATGGCTAAGCGCATCTTGATCGCAGAAGACGATAACTTCCTGGTGAAGATGTACACCCTGGAGCTTGCCGGCCAAGGATACGAGATTGAAGTAGCCAAAAACGGTAAACTGGCGCTGGAGGCGATAGAGAAGCAGAAGCCCGATCTCCTGCTCCTAGACCTCCTGATGCCGGAGGTGGATGGCTTTGCAGTTCTCCAGGGTGTCAAAGATAAGGGCTACGCCTTCCCGGTCGTGGTGCTCAGTAACTTGAGCCAGGATATCGATAGAGAGAAGTGTAAGGCCCTGGGTGCCAAAGATTACTTTGTGAAGAGCGACATGGAGTTAGATCAGCTCAAGGAGATCATTAAAAAGTTTGTGTAAGGGCCGGGCGTGACTGCCTGCCTCACCCCCCTCACCCCCTCTCCGTTCCTCCCCGCACGCCATCCGGAGAGGGGGAGCGACTTTGTTGTATAGCAAAATTCCCCCTCTCCCGGGGTCAGTGGAGTGGTAAGGGAGGGGGGGGTAGGGGGTGAGGCCTTACGCCTTCGCAAACTTCTGCACGATCTTGGTGAGGTCGCCCACTTGCACCTCCCCCTTGTTGAGGAACTCCTTGGCCCCCAATGCCTTAGCGCGCTCAATATCCACCTGCTGCTGGATATTGGTGAGTACCACCGCAGGAATACCGGAGAGGGACGGATCATCACGCATCGCTGTCAGCACATCGAACCCGTCTTGGCCGGGCATCAGAAGATCAAGCAAAATTAGAATAGGCTTCTCGGTGCGCATCATTTTAAGCGCCTTCTCACCATTTTCCACGGCCAAAACCCTGTATCCCGCTCCTTCCAGCTCCTTGCGGTAGACCTGGCGGAGAAAAGCATCATCTTCGGCAATCAGTACAGTCATGAGTCCAAGAATAACACAGGATTGAAACCAAACCGAAATTGTCACCTCAGGCGTTGTCGAGGAGTGAGAACATGCCATTTTTTTAATAATCAGATACTACTTCCATAGAGTTGTCCATGCCTGCAGGATCGCAAAAATGCCAAGAAACCGTTATAATACTAAGAAATTCACACCAACCACCTATGCCACTCTTCGAAAAAGATCCCACCGCAACTTCGGTTACTCCGGGCACCATCCAACTCTTGGTCTTTGCACTCCGACATGAGGAGTATGCATTGGGACTCACCGAAATTCAGGAAATTGTACCCACACCTGAGATCACACCGGTTCCCAACATGCCCCCCGCGGTGAAAGGCGTGACCAATTTGCGCGGCAGAGTGGTGACGGTGATCGATTTGGAAACACACTTCGCACTCGCCGGAGAAACAACTCTCAAGCCCTACATGATCGTTACGGAGCGCGGAAACGAGCTCTTTGGCCTCCTGGTAGAAGCGGCTCGCCAAGTGCTGCGTATTCGGAGCGATGAGCTCAAAACCACTCCCGATTTGCTGGGAGCCCACGCTCAAGCCGATGCCCTCAAGGGTGTTGTGGTCCATGAGGAACAAGCCATCGAGCATGGTAAGAAAATCCAAACACAAGCAAGCACTCGCCTGATCCTGGCCTTAGACCTACCCAAGGTACTCTCACACTTCTCCAAAAATCCTTAACCTACGCCTTCTTCCTTCACCTTACCCTTTTTCCCTCACTCGTATGGCGCACATCCTCTCTAAGATCACCGGTTCCCTCACGGGTCGATTCGTGAGTTGGTTTCTGGCAGTCTCTCTGATTCCCGCAGTGCTCATCGGATACTTGAGCTTTCAGAACGCCAGTAACGCTCTTATGGAACGCGCCCTCCTGCGTATTGAAGGAATCGCAGAGGTGAAGGAATCACTCGTCATTGAGCATCTAAAAGGGCAGAGAGATACAATCGAGGCTTTGGGAGTGAATGAGCTCTACCACACCTGTAGCGATGTAGAAGAGATCCAGGTCGACTTTGCAGATCTCATCAAGGAATATCCTCAGTTCTACTCGCTGCTCATTATGGATGCCAAAGGAAAAGTGATAGCAGCGACGGATGAACATGAAATCGGTACAGATAAATCTCAGGATCCATTTTTTACGGAAACAAAGAAAGTGAATGTCCCAACGATCAAGGATGCCTATCTCTCGACGACAACCAATCAAATCAGCTACGGCGTAGCCGCTCCGCTCAAATGCGGCGGAGTGATCGCGGCACGCGTGCGCCTCAACGAATTGAGCACCGTCACCGCGGATGCAACAGGGCTCGGCGAAACAGGTGAAGCCTACATCGTAAATAGCAATGGCATGGTCATCACCACATCCAAGAATCTCACTGAAAAGGATATTATGACGCGCAAGATTGATTCGGAAGGCGTAAAGAAGTGTCTGGCGGGAACGAAGAGCATGGGTACCTTCGCGGATTACCGGGGAGTCAATGTCGTGGGATCCTACATGTCCGACAGGCTGGATGAAGAGATAGGACAGCACTGGTGCCTGGTGACAGAAACAGACTTGGACGAAGTGCTTGCTCCCACTGTGGCACTGAGGAATGAGCTCTTCGTGATCATCGGCGTGGCCGTGGCCATCATTCTGCTTCTGGCTCTTTACGCTTCACGCTCCGTGGGTGAATTCGTCCGGCGCCCCATCCGTGCAGCCATGGAGCAGCTCACGCAAGCCGCAATGTCACTGGCCGCTTCTACGCAGCAGAGTGCCGCAGCCGCCCAGCAGAATGCCAGTATCGCGCAGCAATTGGCCACCGGAGCCACCGATCAGAGCAAGCGTGCGGAGGAAGTCTCTAAGGGTGTACGCGATATGAACGCCGCCGTGCAGCAGATGAGCGCCTCCGCACAGGAGGCAGCCGCCAGCGGCACGCAATCCTCCAAGATGGCGCAATCGACTGGTGAAAATTCCGAGAAGATCGGCGAGCTCGTTTCGGCCATTACCGCCGTTGCCGAGCAAACCAACCTTCTGGCACTCAATGCCGCCATCGAAGCAGCGCGCGCAGGTGAGGCCGGACGCGGATTCGCGGTGGTGGCCGATGAAGTACGCAAACTCTCGGAGAATTCCGGCGAAAGCGCCGGCAAGATCAAGACCGTGGTCAGCGATGCAGTCCACAACATCGGGGAAACAGTGAAAGGCATCCAGGACTTCTCGAAGAAAGTAGAAACCCTCTCCGCCGCCATCCAGCAACAGAGCGGCGCCATTGCTCAAATCTCCAAGACTATGGAATCCATTGCCGCCATCGCGCAGCAGAACGCTTCCGGCGCACAGCAGCTCTCTTCCTCGGTCCAGCAGCAGAGCGCTGCCAACCAGCAGATCAGCGCCGCCGTGCAGCAGATGAGCGCCATGACGGAGCAGCTGGGTAAATTGGCCGGCCAGAAGAATGACAACTCAACGCCGATTCACGAGGCAATCCATGCCGCCCCCGCGGAGCATCCGCACTTGGATAAACTCAAAGAGCAACAGAAAACGGAACATCCCGCTCCCCACATCTTCAAGACATCGGAAAAGAAATCTCCAAAGCCATCCACCCCAAATTCCTGATTTATCATTCTTTATTCCCCCCCGTTCTATGAAAATCCTCATCGTCGACGACTCCTCCTTCATGCGCCAGATCCTCCGCGATCTGATCACAAAGAAGTATGCGGATGCCGAGATCCTGGAAGCCAAAGATGGCAACGAGGCCATAGAGCAATACCGTGCGCACCGCCCGGAACTTCTGCTCCTTGATCTGATCATGCCGGAGAAAGACGGCATGGAAGTGCTCAAAGAGATCGGCCATGACAGCGGCAAGAAGATCGTGGTGGTCAGTTCCGTAGGGCAGGAAGAGATGATCAAGCAGGCAGGCTCTCTGGGGGCGGATGCCTACGTGGTCAAGCCCTTTGATGAAAAGGAGCTTTTGGGCACCGTCAACCAAGTACTGGGCAAGTAATCTTTTTTTCTCGCCCATGACCTCTGCCCACCCTCACCGGCAGGAAGAGGACTTCCCGGTTGCCGTCATAGGCGCCTCCACGGGAGGTCCGCCCTTGATACAGCAGATCTTGGAAGGGCTTCCCAAAAATCCGCATGCCTGCGTGCTCATCGCTCAGCATATGCCGCCCCACTTTACGGCGCAGATGTCCGAGCGCCTGGCAAGGTTGATGCCCTTCCCCGTGCGACAAGCGCGCAACGGTGAACGACTGGCATCAGGAACCGTACTTATCGCGCCGGGGGATCAGTGCATGGAAATCGCACGCGATCAGAGCGGTGAGCCGATCGTACGCGTCTCCGCTGCGTGCCAGACAAGCAAGGAGGCCACCCCATCCATCGATTCTCTGATGCAGAGCGCAGCCAAGATCCTCGGCAAGTGTGTCACCGGATTCATCCTCAGCGGCATGGGAAAGGATGGGGCACTGGGCATGCAGTTCATCCGAAGACTGGGGCACCACACCTATGCACAAGATCCCTCCACCTGCGTCGTGGACAGCATGGTTCAGTATGCCATCGGCTGTGACGGCGTGGATGCAGTGATCCGACCTGAACAGATCGCCACTATCATTTCCCGTCTCACGTAATCACCCATGGATCTTAAGAAATACATCACCCTGTTCTTGCAAGAGATGCGCGATAACCTCGCACAGCTCAACAGGCATCTGGTGACCTTGGAGAAGGACCCCAACAACATTCCGCTGTTGCAGGAAATAATGCGGCTCGCTCACTCCAGCAAAGGCAGCTCCAACGCCATGGGATTTAAATCCACTGCAGAGCTCTTTCATGCACTGGAAGATGTGTTCGATGCGGCGCGCAAGGCAACACTTACCGTGCAAAAGGCCCATATCACACTCTGTCTGCAGGCCTTCGATCAGATCCAATCCTCCTTTACTGCCATCGAGAAAACCCAGCAGGAACTGGACTGCAGTGCACTGGCCGCTTCCGTGCGGGCCATCCTCTCCTCTTCAACCTCAACCTTACCATCCAACCTTACCCTTTCTCCTAACCCTAGCCCTAGCCCTTCCCCCAGCACCGACGCATTTGAAGGAACCACGATCGATTTCATCCGCGTGGATACCAAGAAAATCGATGCGCTCACCAACCTGGCCGGCGAATTCGCGCTCTTAAAGCAACGGGTGAAGGCACTCTCCTCTCCTCAAATAGAGCCGATCGCGGAGCAACTGAAGAAGCTCACAGATGATCTGACGTTTTACGCCATGGACATGCGCTTGATCCCGTTGGAGCAGGCATTCGTGCGGTTTCCGCGGCTTATCCGCGATCTTGCCGCAGCACAGAATAAAAATGTGCGTTTTGAAATGGTGGGCACGGATATCACGCTGGATAAGACGCTGGTGGATCACTTGGTCTCGCCTCTGGTGCACCTGCTCAGGAACGCCGTGGACCATGGCATCGAATCACCTGAGGAGCGTACGAAAGCGGGTAAGAATGCCGAAGCCCTCATCCGCTTGATTGTGGAGCGTGACCAGGGATTCGTACGCGTCTCGGTAGAGGATGATGGTGCACCCATCGTGCTTGCGGCACTCAAAGAAATTGCAAAGAAAAAAGGATTTGCAGAGGAGCAGATCACTCCCGTTGGGGAGCAAAATATCCTGGATCTGATCACCCTCCCCGGTTTTTCCAGCTCCGCGACCGTCACGGATGTTTCGGGCCGCGGGGTGGGGCTCTCCGCCGCGCGCCAAACGGCCAAGATGCTGGGCGGACAACTCACGCTGGAGCGCACGGAAAGTAAGAAGCGTTTCACCTTAAGTCTGCCACTGCAACTTTCGATCATTCAGGCGTTGCTCATCGAAAGTAATCAACAGACCTATGCCCTTCCATTGGTGCACGTACGCCGCTTGCTTGCGTTGCCGGTAACGGAGCTCAAATGGGAACTGGGCGAGCCCGCTGCCATCGTGGATGGCAATGACGTGCCACTCTTGATCCTCAAAAACATCCTCAGTGCCGCTGCGCCAACGGTGAGCAGCGATAACGGACTTCTGCAACTGGTGCTGGTGGAGGGGGAGCACGGACTTACAGGACTGGTAGTGGACCGCATCGAGGGGAACGCCGACATCATGGTGAAGCCCGTCTCGCACCTCTTCTCCGATCGCACGTCCTTTGTCGGTTCCACGATCCTAGGGAGCGGTCGCGTGGCTATGATCCTGGATATTCCCAACCTGTGTCGTGCACAAGCAAAACGTTCGGCATCTCCCCGTTCCCCCTCCTCATGAGCCAGCGACTCCCCCCTTTCACGGCCGATATTCTGCGCGAAGTGATGAACATCGGCGGCGCACACGCCACCACGGCCCTGGCCAAATTGAGCCATCAGCGCATCGATATCGGCGTGCCCTCAGTCGAGCTCCTCAAAATTGAGGAGGTGCCGGATTACGTGGGGGGGACCGGTGACCTGCGCTCCATGATCCTACACGAAGTGAGCGGTGATGTGCTGGGTGTGATTCTGCTTTCTTTTTCTGAAGAGGATGCGCATCTGTTCACGGAGAACATCCGCATGGAACACCATCTTGCGCAGGATGGCGTGTTGCCGATGCTGCAGGAACTGGGCAACATCGTCTCGGGCTCGTGCTTCGGCGCAATCGCCAAATTTTTAGACCTGCACTTCAACCATTCGCTGCCCAGTGCCGCCACCGATATCAGCGGTGCCATCCTGGGGAGCTTGCTCGCGGAGATCGGTCAGCGTGCGGATGATGCGCTCATCACAGAACTCTCTTTCCGCGCCGATACCCTCAAGATCGATGGACGCATGTTCCTGCTCTTTGACCCCGATTCCACGCAGAGCATCCTGAGCGCCGCACAGAAGAAGATCCATACTTCTTAAAACCCCCGCACCGCCCCATGCAAACCCTCGTCGTCAAAATGGGCGAAGTGCAGGCATCCCGGGAAGACGCCACCCTGGAGACCTTTGGCGTTGGCTCGTGCGTGGCCATCGTCCTCTACGACCCGCAGACCAAGATCGGCGGTATGGCGCATGTGATGCTCACACAAGAGAGAGCCTCGGACATGCAGAAGACCGCACACCCACTGCGTTTTGTGGAGCAGGCCATCCCCTTTCTCATCAAGGCCGTGGAGCGATTAGGTGCGGAGAGGAGCCGACTGGTTGCCCACGTCGTTGGCGGAGCGCAGATGTTCCAAAGTTACCGCGACCCCAGCAACGCCATCGGGCCCAAGAATACGGAGACTACGCTGCAGATTCTGCGCGAAGCAGGCATCCCCGTGAGGACCAAAGAGACAGGCGGAACCAAAGGCCGCAACGTGCACTTTGATCTGGCAACGGGGACGGTGAATGTAAATTCGAAGGCGTAAATTCTCTCATCGCACCAGCATCCACAAATCCACCAGCAGGAGTGCAGCCAGGATACCGAAGAGAATCTTCAAGCGCGTGAAGCGCAGGATCTTTCCTGAGGTGAGCAAACGCACAGACCACGGAGGATCCCCGACCGCAGCGCCACAGACCGTGAGCCACTCCCACTGACGCTCAGAACTAGCTTTGAACGGTTCTACAACAACACCGGCACCACACGCCTCTTGAACTGCAGAGCGCACGATCTGCTCCCCTACAACGACGGCACGCGTGACGGAGTGACCGGCTTCCTTTACCGAGGATAACAAGGACTCCAATTCCTCAACAAGGGCTGACTTCCGCGCGACGGGGAGCACAAACTCATCCACCGGCCACCCCTGAAGAAACGCAGTAGCCGTGATGGTATTTTCATCCGCCTGAACAATGAGTGCTCCATTCGAAGCGGAGGCCAAAGATGCAATAATATGAGAGGCGGAGGTAACGGATACGAGCGTAAGACCTGCGGACGCAAGTGCTGAGCGGTATGCCTGGAGTATATCGCTACGCACACACACGACCCCCACTTCTGTCCTGCTTTTTTGCAGGGGGGCGGAAGCGATCACCAGACTCTCTGCCGGTTCGGGGACCATCTTCGCAATACTCGCACGCACCATGCGTGCGCGTTCGATCCGCGGAGCGGCAAGGAGCGAGAGCAGACACCCATAAAGCACCTGCGGCGGCAGACAGAGCGCCACTCGGCGGGGGAACGGAACGGGTAGCGTTTTTACAAGTTTTGAAAGCGCCGCAGTGAATTGGGCAGCATCATGGATCGCCCCGTGAACCACGGTGCCTTCCGGCAGATCCACCGCAACAGTCGAACGCATGGTCAAGATCCCTTCACTGCGCTCTGCAATACCGGCGCGCACCTGGGTATCCGTAATAGCCAGGCCGAGTGTTAAGCGATGAAAGAGAGAAGCGAACATGGGACAGAGTGTACAGGGATAGGAAGGAGGTCTCTACAGATCCTGTTTCCACCAGACGATCTGCAAACGAGGGCCGGAAAGATCCACACGCACAGAAGCCTTGCGCGTCCAGCGGTCGCGGGTAGCGATAGCCGCAATGGTCCGCACATCCCCTGTGGTGGGCGTAACGGTGATGGAGCACTGCACGGAGCCTAAGGTCAGGGTGCTGCCAGTGAAGGACGAACTGAGCGCAAGCCGCAGCATCCCCTCCTCCAGACAGCCATCACTCACGGCAAATGCCTCCTGCGAGCGTGCTTCGCCCATGGCCATGCCCATTTCACCGATGCCGCGCATGGCCATACTCATGACAATCGCCAGCGCCACGGCTCCCATAACTAGCACCGTGAGAAGAAGCATCGCACCCGGCCGACGATGAGAATGCAAGGTGATCACTGGCGCAGGGTGATGGAAGTCTCGAGCGTCATGACGGCGGTCTGTGATGCAATGGTGCCGGCATAGGCATCCGTGGCGTGCAGGCGAATCTTCACCGTAGCCGGTGCGGGGGAGCCGGTGAGGTTGGTCAGTCTGAATTCATCGATAAGCGCTCCGCTGGCCGTGACCGCCACAGTGGCGGATACCCCTTCTTTGATGCACAGTTGCGTGCCGCAGAGAGAATAGACGGTGGGGTTGAGCGTCGTGCCGGACATGGCAAAGGAGAGCACGCCATTCGCACTGCCAAACGTGGAAGCTCCCGTGTTTACCCCTAAGGCATTGCGCGCAGTCACGGTGATGCGCTGGACGCCGTAGCGCAGGTTCTGCTGCACTTCCGCCCCTGCCTCAGTCTTGGACCGCGTTGAGAAGATGGTCAGCATCACATTGAGCAGCGCCACCAAAACCACGGAGCTGATGCCAATGTAGATGATCATCTCCAATAGAGTGAACCCTGCGCCACTCCCTTTCGGCAGGCTCAAGGTTGGGTGCGGGGCGCGCCCTTTGCGCTTACTCAGGCCGAAGTCGAAGTATCTCAAATTCATCGGTAGAAGAGGGTGACATCTTCTAAAATGGGCGAGGTGGAACCGGAACCCGTGAGCTGCGCCTTCCACTGAATCCACTGCGTGCCGGTGGCGGCAGGATCGGTCGTAACGGACTGCCAGGAATTTGCAGTGTATGAGCTTGCCCGCGTCCCGGTGGGCCCCACCCAGAGCGCACTGGTAAGCCCGGGCTGCGTACTGGCAGTCCTCAGCTGCAGAACCACGGATCCCGTACCCGATGTGCGCGCGCGCAGCTTGGCCCATGCGGTTAAGGCACTGGCCGAATCGAATGCGGGTGAGGTGTAGCTGGCCCACACGGGGAGCGCTCCACCGCCGGAGGTGACGATCCACCGCAGATCATCCAGGAAGATGGATGGTTTATTCGTGGCTGTCGTATCAGAAAATTTGAGATAGCTGATCGTGGTATTGGCAATCCCCAAATCCCCGATGGGAATGAGCACGCGTTGCCAGGTGGTGGGGTCTTTATCCAGCGTGGCGTACGTGGTGAGCTGCACGGGCGTGCCTGTATTTGCCTGGATCTGCAGATTCTGGCCGAAGTAGTTGGGGGTGAAATGTGTGGGAGGTGTTGTATTGAAGTCCGATGCGTAGGTGAGGGTGAGATTCTTTAAAGCCGTATCCACGGTAGCAGCGATAATGGAGCCATTCACCGTCAGGCGACGCGTACTTGTCATGGCATTGGATACTTTCTGACTGGTAAAGATAAGACCGTTGACAGTCATATTGCGATTACTGACGGTAAAGTTGATGGGGAGCGGGGTGGCGATTGCCGGATACAGTGAAGACGCACTGTTCATGACCGTGTTGTTATAATTGGTGAAGTCAATACGGTTGCCTCCTGTCATGACAATGGATACGTTGAATGGCCCTGCGCTGCTCCCTAAGTTCACCGTAAGTACGCGCGCAGCATTGGTGAACTCCACAAATATTATTTTCCCTGCATAGGTACTGAGATTCGCCGTTGTCAGCGTGTAGTTGGCTCCGGTGGTGATATAACTACTGGTGCTCTGTGCTAAAGCTTTCATCGCGGCAAAGTCGGCTACTGGAAAATCAGTGAAGGCGCCCTCCTCGGTATTTTTTTGGTAGACGCCACCGTAGGTATTGTTCGTAAGAGAAACAAGCGTGCCAGGTGTTCCCGCATTGCCGCCGTACACGCCAAACGCCCACGGCGAGACGGTGTTCACGAAGCCATCCAAGTACGTGGTATTGGCGGTGGAGTAGGTCTTATTGAACTGCGTGGATCCGTTGGCTGCGGGGTTCAAAAGAAGTGAATTGGCTCCGGTGCGGACCAAGAAGGTATTGGCAGTATTCGTGGTATTGCTCACGTTACTGATAGTCCAACCATTCTGAAGACCATCGGTGCAGATCAACTCCTGACCGCTCGCACCGCCCTGCAACACCTGAACCGTCGCCACGTCATCGCGACATCCCACGTAGAGGTAATCGCCCAAGAATGTCGCCGCATCGCAGAAACTGCCCGTGAGATCCACGGTCGTCGATGCGTAGGTCTGCAGATTGATCGCCCGCAGTTCCGCACCGGCATCACGCATGAGCGAGAACATCACGTTGTGACTGATAGCCGGAGCAAGAGAGAGAGCGTCCACGGGTAAATCCGTCTGACCCATCACGTTGGCATTGATGTAGGTGCAGTCTGTGGGAGCGGCCGGGTTGATCTTCATCCCTATGAATTCGGAGGAGGCACCGGAGTCGCGCGCCAGGTACACACCCGTGCCGCTGATCGCGATATCGTTGGGCAACTGCGATCCGGTGATGTCACAGGACACGGCAGCCAAGTTAGAAACATTCACGATCTGCACCTCGCCCGAGGTGGATGCCGCCGCCAGATAGGCGTAGCCCGAGCGCAGCGCGATATGACGGATGCCATAGGCAAAATCCACTCCCCCGATGGTCGTCAGTGACAGAGGGTTACTGACATCGATAATCAGGAATTCAGAGGTGGTGGCGCTAAAGCCCGTGGCGATATACAGGCGATTGGTCGATTGGTCGAATACGATATCACTCGGCTGGGCGAGCCCCGGCACGTTCCACTCGTTCACGATGATCATGTCCTTCAGGCGCACAATCCGCAGTTCCTTGGAGGCATCGCCCGAAAGGATGTACGCGTAATCAAGACCGAGCGCGAATCCTGAGCCCGAGGCACCCAGTTCCGTGGAGCCCGCAAGGGTAGGCGTATTCGCGCTCACATCGCTGATGTCGTAGGCCAAAAACTCAGCCGCACCCGCATCATCACCGGTGGCAAGATACAGGCGATCCGCCGCGATATCGATGTGCGCATCGGCCACGTTGGCCGTGCCCGTGGGATTAAAGGAGAGATACGCCGAAGGATTAGTGAGATCATTGAGCGTATTCTGTTGTACTTCGCCCGTACTCGCCGCACCCAATGCGGAACTGTTGCGCAGTCCCGGAGTCAGTTCGGCAAGAGTATCGATAACCCACCGCATGATGCTCCAACTGGTGAAGATACTGGTAAGCGTCACGGAATTCTGCACGCCGCCTTGCGTAGCCCACGTTACCGTGGAAGTCACTTCCTTCGTGAGAGGATCGGCTGTGCCGCCGCTGGGGACAATGACATCATCGGCGTTACGTTGGACCGGAGCCACGGTGATAACACGCGCAAAGGGTGTAAGGGAATCCGCCGTGCCTAAGAAACCGTAGCGGCTGCTCGTTTCCGAGAGACCGTGCGGGCCATCGATCAGGAGTCCAAAGTCGCGTCGCGCAATGGAACGTGCCGCCTCCAGCCCCTGTTGGGCATAGCCTGCGGCAATGGTGCGCTCACTGCCACGTCGACCGCCATCGTAGGAGCCCACGGCCAACCGTGCAAATGCAGATACAAACGTGACGAGCACTGCCATGGCGACGATCACTTCCACCAACGCCTGGCCGGGCCTCTCGGTCGACCGCATGCGCCGACGCTGAAGAGAGAAACACCACATGATTATGGCAGATAGATGAATCCGCCGGCGCCCACGGTGATACTCCGAGCAGTGCCGTCGCTATTGCGAATGATCACGGACCCCGGCGTCACAGGCGTGCCGGTCCCCTTGCCAAAGACCACCTCGGTAAGCCCCGGAAAGGAGAATTGATACGACACGGGATGCGTCTCATCAAAGCGAATAATGCGTGAGAGATATGCCGTGCCAGCAAAGAGAATATACGACCCCGTCTGGAACCTGACTCCCCAAGCACTATCGCGCTCCGTAAGAATGGCACGATTTTGCGCTCTGCGAAGGGTCTGAACGATATTCTGTGCATGCGTTTCCGCGTTCTGCGACTGCTGAAAGCGCCCGACAAACGGAGTAACGGTGGCCACGGCCAATGAAAAAATAGCGAGCACCACCAGAAGCTCGATCATGGTGAAACCTCGACGAAATCCCGCAGGATGAAGCCGGGTTAAGCCTGGCCGCTTACTGAATACTTCCGGTGACTTCATAGAGTGGAGTGATGATCGACATAACCGTGAAGCCGACCAGGAGTCCAATCCCGATCAGAAGTGCCGGCTCCAAGGCAGTCGTCAGGTCTTTAATCGCATAATCCACTTCGCTCTGGTAGTACTCCGCCAGGTATTCCAAGGTGCTGGCGAGCTCGCCCGTTTCTTCGCCGATGGCAATGAGCGAAAGCGTCATATCGGGGAAAAGTTTTCCGGAAATCTGAAGCCCCTCCGAAAGCGTGCGACCCCCCTCCACCGCAGGCAGAGCGGCCAGTATCGCGCGGCGAAAGATGCGGTTCTCTACGGCCTCTCCTGCGGCAGGAATGGCTTCTCGAACTACGATTCCGCTCTTTAAGAGTGTTGCGAGTGTGCTCGCGAACTGCGCAATGGCTGCCTCACGCTGGACCATGCGGATGAATGGAATCCAGAGGTACAGATGATGCAAAAATGGCTTCACCTTCTCTAAGCGCGTAAGCGCAAAGAGACCGATCAAGATTGCGATCACGCCCACGGAAAAATTCACCCCGTACGCCTGGAAGAACCTGGCGAACACGATAAGGATGCGCGTGGAAAGCGGGAGCTCCATGTCCAACGATTCAAAGAGTGGCAATAGTTGTGGCAGCACCAATGTGCCCACAGAGAGCCCTAATCCCGCACACGCGACAAAGACGAATGTGGGATACATCATTGCGCTACGGATCTTGCGACGCAGATCCAAGGTGCGACGAAGATGACGGACCAGCGCTTCAATATTCTCAACAAGCGTTCCCGAAAGCTCGCCGACCTTTACGAGATGAATGGCAATGGATGGGAACGCGCGCGGAGAGGATTCCATTCCTGCGGCGAATGTTCGTCCGCCTTCCACGGTCTCTTTGAGGTGACGAATCACCGCACGACGCTGTCCGGTGGCATCCTGCTCAAAGAGCGAAAGCGCCTTGGCCACGGGCACGCCCGCCTTGAGTGTCATGGCTAAATTGCGCATGAGGGTAATAACTTCCGCCAGGCCGATGGTGGAAAAGAGTGGAATACGCATCGATCGTTTAAGAACGAATAACACGAAGAACTTCTTCGATCGTGGTGATACCCTGCAGCACCTTATCCAGTCCGTCTTCCACCATGGTAGTCATGCCTGATTTCACTGCGGATGCCTTGATTTCAGAGGCATCGGCATGGTGCATAATCAAACCGCGGATGGCGTCATCCACCTTCAGGACTTCGAAGATCCCCACACGTCCCACATAGCCGCTCTTGTGGCACAAATCGCAACCAGTTCCATGGTAAAGGTGCACATCTTTCTTCTTGCTTAGCCGAGCACCTAAGAGTGCCTTCACGGCTTCGGCTTGCGGATGCTCATCGATTGTAACGCTCTGACGACAGTGCATGCAGATCTTGCGAACCAGGCGCTGGGCAATGATCAAGTTCACGGTGGAGGAAATGAGGAACGGCTCCACACCCATATCCAAGAGGCGCGGGATCGCCGTGGCCGCGTCGTTGGTGTGAAGAGTGGAGAGCACTAAGTGCCCGGTCATGGCTGCATTGATGGCAATATCCGCCGTCTCGGTATCACGAATTTCACCAACCAAAACGATATTGGGGTCCTGACGGACGATGGAGCGCAAGCCCGTGGCAAAAGTGATGCCGGCCTTCTCATTCACTTGCACCTGGTTCACGCCGGGCAGGTCGTACTCCACCGGATCCTCGATGGTAGCAATATTCACATCTTCCCGATTGATGCGACGCATAAGTGCGTACTGTGTGGTGGTTTTTCCGGAACCCGTAGGACCGGTAACCAAAAGCATGCCCCACGCGCGATGTGATTCCTCCTCCACGGCATTCTGCATGTCCCCCAGCAATCCCAGAGAATCCAGAGGGATGGCATTGCCCTGCGAAACGAGTAAGCGCATCACCACTTTCTCACCGTGGGTAGTGGGCGTGGTGGAGACGCGAACATCGATACGATGACCTTCAGGAGTCGTAAAGAGGAGCTTTCCATCTTGCGGTGCACCGTGCTCATCAATCGCCAAATTACTCAGTACTTTAATGCGCGCCACAACGAGCGAATGCATCTGTTTTGAAAAGGTAAGACTGCGACGAAGCAGGCCATCCACGCGCTCGCGGACCACGGCTTCTTCTTCCCACGGTTCAATGTGCACGTCGCTCGCATTTTGTCGAGCAGCATGGAGCAAGACGGTATCTACCAACTCAATCACCGAACGATCATCCGTCTGCGCTTTCTTGGCCTCGGAATGTCGGTCCAAAATGCCTTTAGAAAGCGCCTGCAGATCGCGATCATAGTGGGCCAGGGCTGAAAGAATTGCCGCCTCTGTCGCTAAGACAGGCTGCACGCTAAAGCCAAATTTTTTGGCAATGAGACGCAGCTCTCGCGTATGGTCCGGGCGAAGACACGCAACTTTAAGGACGTCATCTTTGAGAGCAAACGGAACGATGCGCTGCGCATCAGCCACGGAGCGCGGCAACAGCCGAAGAATCTCCATATCGATGGCGATATTCTGCAGATCTACAAAGCGCCATCCATGCACCTGAGCAATCAGCTGAGCAAGCTGCACATCCGTTAAAATTCCTTCCGCCAACAATTGGCGTTCAATTCCCCGCCCGTGACTGCGCTCAATAAGCCCCTGCAGCACATCATCCGGTACGATTTGTGCCGAGCGCACGGCCTCAAGAATCTTCTGTTCTGTCGACACCTCCGGCATGACGATTGACACCGGTTTCTGCCCTTCAACTACCGATGGAACGGCCTTGGGAGCAAGCGACATAGTGGGCAGCGAGAGATATGTATTTTCGTAATAATTTTAGCATAAATTGCTATTTTGATCAATATCTTTCCATGGCCTCCCCTTTCTGATTTATTGGCGTTTCTGTAGTCTGCAATCGATTTCTTCCCCAATTCAATCATGCAACGATCTTCTCATCGCAAAGGATTTACCTTAATTGAGCTGATCATCGTGATCGCGATCCTGGCGATTTTGGCCGCGACGATCTTCATCGCTCTGGACCCTGCAAAACGCATCCATGCCTCTCGCAATGCGCGCCGCTGGTCCGATGCTACAAGCATCATCAAGGCTATTAAGACCTACGAGGCCGACACCGGCAACCTGCCCACGAGTATCGACACGGCTTCGGGCAGCGTGCAAGTGATTGGCGAAAGCTTGGGATCCTGCGCTTCCGTCTTGTGCACTGGCCAGACAGTCGTTGGTAGCAACTGCTCCGTGGACGATCTGGACACCACCTTGCGCGCGTACTTCAAGAAACCACCGACCGATCCCCAGAACGGAACAGATAACGATACGCGCTACTACGTGAACAAGGATGGTTACGGCATTGTGACAGTAGGAGCGTGCGATGCCGAAGGTGAGGGCATGGGTGGCGGTGGCACGGCCCCAACCATCGAAGTCACACAGTAGTTTCTTCTGCCTTGATCATCAAACCGCTCCACCCGGGGCGGTTTTTTGATCAACTTGTGATTCCTCCGGCATAGAGAGATCGTGTGTCTGACCAAGCAGACCGATGGCACGCTCATTGGCTTCTTCGATCTTTTTCAGAAATTCCAGCTGAGAAATATGAAGCTGACCGAACTGTCCGCTCATGAGCATCTCCAAATACCACTTGATTACGGTGAGATGCGTTTTCAAATCCACGGCAATATTCATAAGGAGTTTCTGCTCTCCTTTTCTTTGAGCGCGCATAATGTGCTGCAAATGTTCAACGCGAAGGAGGAGGATCAAAACTCCTGCCAAAAGAAGGAGAAGGAGAGGAATTTGCATGTAACTATACTATTATACATTATTTTTGAATAATTACCATATGACAGAACGACCTAATTTGATTTTCCCGAAGTCACTAAAAATGTAGGACTGTAATCGTAAGATCCGCCTTCTTCGATTTGTCCTATTTTTTTGGAGGAGTGCATACGCGTATAAAACGCCTCACCCGACTTTTTCGGCAGAATCACTCTTTTCAATGGTATGCCTGTCCCCTTCATATCTCTTTTGCCCGCAGGGCGTTGGATACTGACCGGTGATACAGGCCATGCAGAGGCGACGGATGTCGCAACCGATGGCGAGCGGCACTGCCTCCACCGGCAGGAATTGGATGGAATCCACTCCTAAGCGCGCTGCAATCATCTGGAGTACTTCGGGCGGGAGCGTGCCCGAGCGCAGCGTGCCGTTGTAGTTCTTGCGCGCCAGCAACTCCGCGATTTCCGGAAAGTCTATGCCGTAGAAGCAGGCTGCCAGAATGGGAGGACAAGCGATGCGCAAATGAATCTGACTCACTCCTCCTTCCGACCTGAGCCGCTGCACCAACTCACCCATGGTCGTGCCCCGTACCAAGCTGTCTTCCACTAGAACGATAGAGAGGCCCTGGAGCACTTCCCGATTGATGCCGTACTTCAGTTTCGCTTTCTGCGTGCGCCTGGGGTCGCGCAGCGTGAACGTACGCTGTCCCGGCAAAAGGTTGACGATCGCATTGTCCAAGAGAGGCCAGTTTTTCTGCTGTGCGTAGCCATTTCCCGCTAATCTTGCTGAGTCGGGCACCACCACTACTTGGCTCCCCTCCGGAGCAACCGTGTCCAGCATTGCCAAGATTTTTCCGCTTGTCATGCGCGAGCCACCGACACTGTGTCCGTCCAACGTCGACCGCCAATCCGAGAAGTACGTCCACTGAAAGAAACAGTGGCGCGGATCGGGGGGGACAACCTGCGTCGTCTCCACGGTCCCGTTGCGGACAACAACGAGCTGGCCGGGGGCCACGGGCTGCGTTGCTGCGTCGGGCATAACGGTGAGTATTGCCTGATTTTCCGACGCCACCAAAAAGCGTCCGTCGTTGGTCACGGCAGTCTCCAGGGGATTCCTGCCTTGCCCGTCACGGTAGACAGCCAGCTTGCCCTTGGGCGTGAGGAGAACAACATTAAAAGAACCGTCTACCACCCGCTCTATGTCAGCGAATACCGCCGCAAGATCGTTGACCGTGTGGCGCTGAATACCGCGAAGAATCTGGTGTTCCAGGAGTTCGGTATCGCACGTCGTCTTAAGCCGAATCCCTCGTCGCAGTTCTTCGGCATACAGTTCTTCGGCATTCGCGATGGTCCCGTTCCACGCAAAGCCAAAACGTTCATCGGGCACTCGCGATCTGTTCTGCCACGGCTGAGCCAGCGCTGCATCCTCTGAATCCGACGTGGCGTAACGGTTATGACCGATCGCTACAGAAGAATTCAAACCACGCAAACGCTGAGGCGTCAGCACCGCCTGCGCACGTCCGTTATCTTTGAGAACTCGCGTACCCGCTTGGGCCTGCATGCATAATGCTCGAAAAATATCTCTGCGACCGCCTCCCGGAACGGCGACTCCCGCCGCCAAGCCGCCGCGATGATTGAGCGCACCGATCATGGTCGCAACATCCGGTACAACATTGTGTTCACCATTCAGATCCGCCGCCCCGGCAATGCCGCATTCATGATGAAGCTCTCCCATAAAGTAGAACACTTTACAATACTTTTGAGACTTTGCATCATAAGTTCCCTTAAGAAAAAAATAATAAATCAATCCGGAGGTACACTTTTCTCCATGATTTCACGCACCTTTCTCCTTTCTGCGCTGATCGGCTTCGGCGTGCTCTTTGCTGTCTCCACTTCCGCAGCGTCCGTAAGGAAGAGCGCCCTCCCCAATGCGCCCTCCGGAACTCTACGCATGAACAGTACTGCGGAAGGCGAACGACACCGTCAGGTCGATACGCGTGTACGTACCTGCAAAGAGACGGGGCTCTGTGCCGCAGGCAAGCAGCGCCTCTTACTCGGATCCAAATCACCCAAAGAAGTCTTCTCCGCGCTTCTAAAAGGATGTCGCTCCAAACGATGGCTCAGTAACAATGTGGTACTCGAATGCCCGGAAGCGGTCACCATTCCGGGCGCGACAACCGAACGTGTCTTTGCTCTGCAGGATTATTTCTCCGTAGCACAAGTGCTGGCCGCCCCGTTGCAGTTGCAGGGCATCAAGGGAGCAGGGGTGCGCGTAGCCGTGCTGGATACCGGCATCGACCCCACGCATCCTGAGATTGCGGGCCGTTTAGTGCAGCAAGTCTCCTTTATCGATGGAAGTGATACGACCGATGTATACGGCCATGGCACTCATGTCTCCGGCATCGTGTTGGGGCAAGGCACGAGCATCTTTACGGATGACAATGGCGACAATCGCATTCTGGGGATTGCTCCGCAGGCGGATCTTTTCATTGGTAAAGTCTGCACCGACGGTGGCTGGTGTCCCGAAGGCAGCATTCTCTCCGGGATCGAGTGGGCAGTGGCCAATGGTGTTAAAGTGATTAACTTAAGCTTGGGCGGCGGAGCTTTTATGACCAATTGCGATTCTGACACGCTGGCTGCCAAGGTGAACTGGGCCAGTAATCAGGGTGTCGTGGTGGTTGCAGCCGCAGGCAACGGGGCCGCTCAAGCCCCCGGAGTCTCCACGCCGGGCTGTGCTTCACTGGCCATAGCAGTTGGGGCAGTAGACCGCAGTGATGTGCGTCAATCGTGGTCCGGCAACGGACCCGCCCTGGATGTGATGGCGCCCGGACTGGGTATTCTCTCTTCGCTCCCATGCGCGGTCGCAGGGACGTGTCCTGAATCTGGTTACGGCTGGTGGAGCGGTACGAGCATGGCAACCCCCCACGTAGCCGGATTGGTCGCTTTGATCCGCGCAGAGAATCCCTCGCTCACTCCGGCGGAAGTACGCACCGTGCTCACGCAATCTTCCAAGGATCTGGGCGACGCCGGATGGGATGAATCCTACGGATTCGGACGGGTGGATGCATCGGCTGCGGTGGCCCGCGCTCATGACTTCGATGGCGATGGCTCTTCTCTCCCTGAAGATTGCGATGACCGCAATCCCCTCGTCTCTCCGCTCAAGACCGAGATCTGCGGGAACAGCGTGGACGACAACTGCAACGGACAAGCAGATGAAAACTGCGCAGCGCCCCCTCCGTCTTCGTCATCGGCTCCCGCGTCCTCTTCCGCCTTCTCTTCCGTGAGCTCCGCGAGTGTAAGTTCCATTGCCTCCTCCTCTGCGATTTCCTCTTCGGCCGCATATTCTTCTTCTCTCTCTTCCGCCGCTACGAGTAGTGCAAGCTCTCTGCATTCCTCAAGTTCTTCGTGGAAAAAAGAGGATCAAGAGGAGAAAGATGATGACAACGATGAAGAACATAATGATGACGGAAATTCTGAAAACGGTCGCAGAGATGCGGAGTGCCGAACCCATTGGTGGGATCCCCTCACGCCCTGGGCACGTTGCCCCATTGAGACTCCTCCGGGGTGGGAGCATGATCGCCCGATCGCCGCACCCCCCGGCCAAACCCGCAGCAAGCACAACAAGGATTGATCGAAGCCGTAGCAGAGTTTGCTGCCTCACCCCCTTCCCCCTCTCCCTTGCCACTCCACCTTCTCCGGGAGAGGGGAAATTTGGCTACGTACGAAAGTTACTCCCCTCTCCGGTTGGCGTTGGATGGTACGGAGAGGGGTCGGGGGTGAGGCCCGTTCCACCACCCCCCCCAGAACGCCATTCCGATTAAGTAAACGATAACGTACAAGCCGTAAACCAAAATTGCTCGATTCGATTTTTTTCGCCGCTACTATGCCGGCTCCCGCGACAGTTCCCTATTGTCACCTTTGGTTACCTTCACCCATCAACGGCCGCACGGATGCCTGCATCATAAAATGCCAAATGCACAGAAGTGCACACTGATCACCTGCCACTGTGATCCGCTCGCCTCCACACAACAACCATTGGCTCTGCAACAATCCGCCCCCCTCACCATGGGGCACTACCTCGACTTGCGGGACGCCATAGCCTTTGCGCGCGGTGTACACGCGGGGCAGAAGCGAGCAAACGGGCGCGCATTTCTGAGTCACCCGCTCGCCGTACTGCAGATCCTGCGCGCGGCAAGCACACACCTCCCCCATGCAGCGTACGTGGCAGCCTTGCTCCACGATACCGTGGAAGACGGTCGTGCGACCGTAGAACACATTCGGATTGCATTCGGAGAAGATGTGGCCAATGCGGTGGACGCTCTCACGCGGACCACATTGCCCAAAGGCATGAGCGTCACGGATCACGAACATGATTACCTGGCCCGCATGGTCCGGGCACATGCGCTCCTCCCCTACATTCTGCACATCAAGATGGCTGACCGACTCCATAATTTGGAAACGGTGCAGTACCTCCCGCACGAACGACAGCTCGCCACCGTGCGGACCACGGTGGATCTCTACCTGCCGCTACTCAGACACAAAACAATCAGGCTGCCGGCATATGCTGCGTCATACGAATTGCTCTTGGCCCAATTGGAAGAGAGCCTCAAAAATCACCTGCAGAAGCCTTAAAAAGGTCTTCAATGAGCGGAAAATGTCGGTATAGTGCCCGAGTGCTTCGGGTTCTTATCTCTACGGTTTCCCTTCACCTGCAACAGAAGCTCCTGCACCGGGAGTTCTGGATTCAGCTGGTCATTGAACGTGCTCTGCCACTTGCCATCCCGCTGCTCGCGTGGCTCTCCATCTACAATTTTGCACAAGCGGACGCACTCTCGGGTTGGTCAAAGAACGGCATGATCGCCTACTATCTCCTGGTTTTTGTGATCGGACTCTTCACGGACATTCAGTTTCACTACGAAATGAGCGCCATGGTACATATGGGAACGCTCACGCAGTGGCTCATCCGTCCCCTCTCTTTTTTTGAGACAATACTGAGTCATGTCATTGCCCGCATCGTCCTGCTTTTCATTCCGGGCATCGCGGCACTGCTGCTGGGGCTCTGGCTCATCCCCGGAGCATTCTCGGCCCTCACGCTCCCCCTGGTATTGCGCAGCCTTGTGGTGCTGCCCTTCTCGCTCGTACTCTTCAGTCTGCTGAGTGTTTCTGTCGGCATGCTGTCTTTCTGGCTCATCAAGACAGATAGCATCTTCGCACTCCTCATGCTCGTCTTAGAATTTTTTGGAGGCAGACTCCTGCCGCTCGAAATGCTTCCATCGTGGCTGCAAAACATCAGTCGATTCCTGCCGATGCGTTTTGCCATTGCCGGACCCGTGGAGTCCATTCTGCATCCGCAATCATCCTCACTGTTCTCACTCCTGTTCGGACAGATCACCTGGAGTGTTATTCTGTTAATTTTGGTGGTCCTAATCTGGCGTGCCGGAATACGCCATTACGATGCCGTAGGAGGCTAACCATATGCGTTACCATTTCTCCATCCTCCGTCGGGCCGTCCACCTCCATCTACTACGCTGGAGCCGCTATCGCACGGACGTGTTTGTTTGGATCATCACTATCTGGACGACACTAGGCATTCAAGCGATTTTTCTTTCCGTAACCTACCGGGCAAGCGGCGGAAACTTCTTTGGATACACGGGAGAAGAAGTCATCGGCTTCTTTGGAACAGCGTTGTTTGCCAGTGGAGTGGCAGAGTCTATTGTCGTGGGAGTAATCATCACACTGAACAAGTCCGCATGGGGAGGACACTTTGACTACTGGCTCCTGCAACCTCCCCACATTTTGCTGCGCATTCTCACAGAAGAAATGGGGTTCGTGTGGTACTGGCCCCACATCATTGTGGGTTCCGGAATCATGCTCGCAACTTTTCCTGCATCACTCTGGCCGCTTGCCTTTACTACGGCACTCATTGCCAGCACCATTGAGATGGGATTAGTTCTGCTCTTTTGTCTTCCCTCGATCCGCTGGGGGCGATGGGACCCCTATCAGGGACTATGGGAATACTTCGAAAACGCACGCTCCATCCCTATTGGACGAAGTAAGAGTTTTATGTTGTGGCTTGCTTCTTTCGGTGTCTTGCAGTACTCTCTAGCCTTAGAAGTCATCACAGGAAAACTCTCCATTCTGATGCTGATTCTGATCTCCGGAATCGTATGGGCACTGGCACTGCTCCTCCTCAAGGTTTTGGTCCGTTCATACGGTTCTGCTTCCTCTTAATTCACCACCATGACCGACGCGATCATCGTCAAAAACCTCTCGCGCACGTTCCGGCATTACGAAAAAAAACCCGGACTCCTGCCGACCATAAAGAGCGTGCTCTGGCGCGAGTGGAACCAGGTTCAAGCTGTAAGTGACATCAGTTTTATGATTCCTCAAGGAAGCCTCGTAGGATTCCTGGGGCCCAATGGTGCGGGCAAGACCACGACGCTCAAAATGCTGTCGGGCATTCTTACGCCCACCTCGGGCACGTGCACGGTTTTGGGCTTCACCCCGCACGAACGCAAGCGTGCATTCAAAAAGCAAATCGGCTTTGTAATGGGCCAAAAGAGCCAGCTTATTTGGGATCTGCCGCCTACGGATACCTTTGTGCTTCACCGCGATCTGTACGAGATCCCCCGCGCCCAGTGGAACGACACCGTAGGGACCTTAAGCGAACTTTTACGGGTGCAACACATTCTCTCTACCCCCGTGCGCCAGCTTTCTTTGGGCGAACGTATGAAGTGCGAGCTGATCGCATCACTCCTCCATAAGCCCAAGGTACTGTTTTTGGATGAGCCGACGATCGGCTTGGATGTGATCTCGCAGGTGCATCTGTGGGAGTTTTTGGGCACCTACCAAGCCCGGGAGAAGATGACGGTGCTCCTCACTTCCCACAACGTGCACGACATCGCCAACTTATGTGAGAACGTGATTATCGTGAATAAAGGCAGAAAGGTCTTTGATGGTCCGTTCGAGCGTCTTATCGAACGCCTGGAGCCTGAGCGAAGCGGGATTATCCGTTTTCAGCGCAGCGAGCTGAAGGCTGAGCAGATTCAGCAGATTGCACAAATGGTCAAAGACCAGCACTTAGAACAAATCGATCCCCAAACTTACCGCATTGCGGTGCCCAAGAGCGATCTCTCCACCGCCACGCAGTGGATGCTCAAAACATTCCCAATCGAGGAACTGCGCATGGAAGAAGTGGATCTTAGCCAAGTGATTGAACGGGCGTTCAAGATGGAGGCGAAGTAAAGGCTTTCACTGCCTCGCCCCCTTCGCCCCTCTCCCTTACCACTCCGCTTGCCTCGGGTGGGCGGATTTGGCTGCAGATAAAAGTAGCTCCCCTCTTTGATTGGCATTGGACGGTACGAAGAGGGGCCGGAGGTGAGGCAGCGTTCCGCCACCCCGCAGAACGCCTTTCATCCCTAGTTGAAAAGGAAATATCCGACTGACGTCCGTAATCGCTTGCACGGGGGATTTCGACAACGCATTTCACCTTGAACAATGCGGGTGAACTTTCTTTTCCCACCCTCACCATGCGCAGATCACGTACATCTCATGAGCGATCTTTGAGCCTTGAACCGCTCGAGGACCGCCGCCCACTCTCCAATATCCCCCAATGGAACGATGTCTCCTCGGAACAGCAGAACATTGCTGCGGCATTCGCCACCGTCATGCGCGGTCAGAGCGACCAGACACTGCCCGCGACCGCACTGGAGACTCTGCCGCAAACCCTTGCACAGAATACTGAGCTCGATTCTCTTTTTTCGGCCGGCAAGCTCTTTGTGCGCGAGCAAGGGGAACTTAAGACTGCTACGGCAAAAGCCGATTATCAGCAGAGCCACATTGCGGAGGAAGAACAGCAGATAGAGAGCCTACGAGGAGCACTTACCGCCAAACGCACGGTGCTAGAGGATGCGCAAGCCGCATTGCAGCAGTGCAAAGATGCAGAACCTGCACTCGTCGTCGAAATACAGCGCCTGACGAACCTTTCCCTATCCTTGCAGACGGAACTGCAGAAAATCCCCGGCCAGATCTCCGCGCTCAAAGTGAGGATCGCACAGGATCAGAACACACTCAAAGCGACGACCACACAGCGGCAATATGCGGAAAAAGCGTTCAAGCCGCTCTTGGATAAGTACAACACCGCCAGTAGAAACCATGACGGGTATGGGGCGTTGTTGATTCGATACCCCACGAACAAGATGTACCAACGCCAACACGATACGGCGCAGCAGACCATGAACGGTCTCCAGCCCCTGATGAAACCCTACCAAGCTACGATCGCCTCGTACAAAGCCAAGGAAGCCGCGCTCACGGCATCCATAACCGCCAACCGGAATGCAATGATGCGCTTGCAAGTCAGGCAGCAGGCACTCCCAACACTCATCATGCAGACGCAGGCTCAATGCGCCGTCGCCCGGGCAGCGCTGGATGCCAACCGCATAGAACAGGGCAGACTCGATGCGGAAGTCGCCAATCGAAAGTCCGCAGTGGATGCGGCAATCATAGAAGAAGGAATCGCCACCGATCACCTCACCCTGGATCAGGCGGGTCTGACAACCCTGCTGGCACAGGAGCAGAACGAAGCAGCCGATGTATTGGCCGTGCACGACGCTGTGGACGCGGCGATCGAGCAGGTGATGGCTGAGGGTGATCCGGTGGTGCCGGAGGAAGAACCCGTTGCGCCGGCCCAGTACCTCACCACTCAGGCAGCGCTCTCCTCCATACAGGAAACCGCACCCGGCATCCTCACAGCCGACCTTCCGGACATGGGAGGGAACGTGGCATTCCAAAGTTGGCAAGGCCGCTCAAGCGGGCAGGGACTCACCGGCATCACCGGAGAGCAAATCCGCAATACGATCATCGCGGCAAGCCTGACACCCGAGCGCGTCAATGCAGAGCCGGCATTCGGCACAGTGATGGGATTACAGGCGGGCAAGCAAATCATTATCGATCGATGGGGAGACGACACGGTGACCAAAAACGTCCCCGGTTTAGGTGCCGTCTTCATTTCCGTGCGGGACGGAGTGCACCAACGCTACGTCCACTTCAATAACGGCTTGATCGGAGGGTGGGAGCAGAACAAGGCTTTCGGGCAAACCGACATGAGCATCACCTTTCGCGACGGGCCGCAGTACATCCAGTGGATCGATGTGCAGTTCACCACTGGTCTTCCGGGGTGCCGGGTGTACGTGGAGGATGAGAGCGGCAACGTACGCATATTGACGGCGGCGGGCAGCGGCCCCGTGGTGATCGATCAGGTCGTGCATGCGATCGGTCTTCTCCCCAGTAATGATTGCGGTCTCGCGCTGCGGGCGATAGAGACCGAATCACCGGAGGGACCGACGACCGGCACGGAGACCTGGATCCAGAGTCAAGGAGCGCTCTTGGGCGTGGATTTGCACCACGCCGGCAAAGCCGTGAACGCCGCTGATCTCTCCGTGCTCACCAACCGCCCGGGCACGCGCGTCACGGCCCACGTCTACCGCGGTGATACGGAGGTGGCCGTGCAGGATGTGGCAGCAGACGGATCACTGCACGTGGAGGCGGAGAGCGGTTTTACGGGGCTATTCCTGGAAAATGCCGATCCCAACGCGACGCTCACCGTCCGCTCACTCGTAACCGGCGGTTGGAGCAACGGAGTGCCACTCCCCGCCGATACCCCCACACCCATCAACAATCGGACGGTATCGCTCGTGAGCGCGCCGCAGTGGGAACACGGCACATTCAACTGGGCCGAAGTGCAATCGCGCTTGGGCGTACAGGGCCAGCGCGGCGGATACGAGAACCATGTGCACGGAGGCGTGCTCTTTGCGCCTGGAACGCAATTGAGCACTACGCAGTACACGCGCTTCGATCTGCGCCCGACCTCGGGAGACGCGTCAATCGAAGGCGTGCAGTACACGGACTTCGACGGCCTGCACGCAATGCCTGCAGATTGGTATCAGATCATCGGCGGTAAGACCGTCATCCTCACGCCGGGCGGCCCGCAGCACATCGTGCTGGCCATCAGCGGCAACGGGACATTCGACATTGGGCACGCGCTGGCAGACAGAGCTTCTGAGATCACCCCCTCGCAAGCTATGCGGCTCCGGAGTACCGTACTGGTCGTGCGAAATACAGGCCCCGCCGAAGGCTTCTGCGCGTATCCGGCAGGCGTGAGCTCGGAGAACGCGCATACTACGGCAGGCGGCACAGTGAACATGTTCTACGGAATATTAAATGACGGACTGGGCGGCGGACCCATCACCGTTCGCATTCGCTTGGGGCAGACCGGAACCGTGGAGGATCCCATCGTGCGCACCTTCACCGGCAACCTGGGCGGCATGCAGAGCTTGGGCCTCTCAGTGAATGTCACTCTGGACCATGATTTCGATGTCGCCTCCATGGAAGTACTTGGTTCCGATGGCCAGAGCGCGATGACAGGGTGGACGGTCAGGCCGCCACATGAGGATGGAGGAACGACACTCACGCCCGCACAGCGAACGAAGCACCTGGCACGTGCGGGACGGCGGGTGGAGACGGCCATGAATCTGGCTTCTGATTCTCGCATCGTAGCCATCTGGACATCGCGCAGTGCGCCAAAACCCACAGATAAGATACTCATCGCCAAGGCAACGACTCAGACATTGATTGATGCCGGCATCGGAGGCATGGAAGAGGATCCGGAGCAAATGCGACTTCAGTTCAGTCAAGAGGCAGATGCGCTCTTCGACGAGAACGATCTTCCGCTTTACGACGCCGCAAAGTACATTCCGACGGGAGTGAATACATTGCTCTACGAAGGCAAAATCTATGTGGGAATCGTACAACGATTGCTTCCCCACGTGGATATGATGGCCACACATCCTACAAACGAAAGATCCAAAGGTATCGCCTTCGATCCTGCCTTTGACTCCTTCTACTACTTCGTCAAACGTGCAGCGGAGGAACTGAACATGCCATGGGATGACATCCTTGATGCTGCCGATGTTCCCGCAAGCGTTGCGACTCAGGCTGGCGCTCGTGCGCAATTCGAGGGCGCACTGCAAGAAGTTTTTCGGCAGGCCGGCCACGGAGCGATCTTCGAGGCCGCAGAAACGGATGTTCATGACTACTCCACGCTGTCGGATACCATTGGAAATCGAGAGCGGAGGGAGAGGGAGAATGTGATTTTGAACGTTCTGTCTCAGCCGGGAAAGTTCCCAGTGTCCTCCCCAAAAAACTGGTCATGGAATATCGCTTCGGCATATCACGACGGACGCAGCTTCAATGCGATAGACCTCAATCTTCCCAGCTTCTCAGATCGTGGCCAAGAGATCCGCTCACCGGATGCCGGATACGTGGTCCGAGTGGATCCCGCCTATGGAACTTTAGAAATCCTCCACTCTTCGAATGGTACGGAATGGAAATCGAAAATCTTGCACTTACCGATTCAGCCATATTTAGACGGCAATGGCACTGCCATTCCCGATAAATACACCGTTCAACGAATTACCGAGAAGTTCAAGATTGGCACATCCGGTGAAACCGAGCTCGTTTACGGTGACACGCGTATCGTCTACGAGAAAAACGGAACCACGTATCGCTCGTGGGAGGAACGACGAGATGCAAACGGACAGTGGAGTATGTTCGGTGTGATGCGCGACCAGCTGTCTGCTCAAGATCTTTCCGGTTATGTCGGCAATCAGGATGGGGCAGGGAATAGTGAGGTCACCGCTACGGCGGACTATTCCCCTCATCTTCACTACGAAGCAGTGGATACGGTCATGGGAAGTGCCATTGATCTGCGCAAGCTGCTCATTGAGCCTGCTATAGGTTTGGGCATTACGACAATCCGCGCCGAAGACGCCGGTGTGGATGGCAGGCAGGATTTTAATGATGATAACCAGAGCATGTTGGTGCACTGGGATAATGCGATTGGCTCATTTGTGACAAGAGCTGGACAGGATGGAGGCACAGCGAGCAACCCTTACCTGGTCCTGGACCGCACGCAGCTCATGACGGATGTGACTAAGGAAGACGCTGACCAGCACTGGTTGGCCTATGAGAGTACAGACATAAGTCAGATGAAAAGAGTGGTATGGAAGAAGGTTCAATTTGTTGATGATGTCGGACAACTTCAAGATAAGAAAACTTGGATTCAAGAAACGGACGAATCACTACGTTGGAACGGAACCTCATTTGTCCCTCTCATTCCATAATGAGTAATCATTCTCTCCTCATTTTCGCATTATTGGCACTGACTGGATGCCTCGAAGGTTGCATACCAATCGATGGCTCGTCAGATGATTGCTTTAACTCTGTAAAAATAGTGAATGGAAAACTGCAACCTCTATACTGCCGAGAGGAGAAACTCTTCAGAACATTTCGGAATGATGAGACTGCTATCGAAGTTCCTGGCAATCTTTTTAAGTTCACAAATAATGATGGAAGCGTCGTATTTGATTCAAATCCAACGAATAATCCCCCTTTTATCACGGACTACACTTTAGAATTTATCACGATTCTTCCTGACTTTTGCTCCCCTGACATCACCGGCGCTTCAGCACCTTCCCCTATTGCCAATACAAATGGGAGTACCACATGGGGCAAAGTTGATTACTTCGATATTTGGAAAGGCGATTTCCCAACGAGCGTGCCGCCTCTCTGTCGGCCGGCAGGCGGCGAAACCGGAGCCGCCTACGTCTTATGCTCCGAAAAAGATGGCAAGCGTGTACTCATCTGCATCACTCAAGTCACCGATAATCCGAAGCTCGCGGAGCAGATCTTTAGGAGTTTCCACTGGACCGATTAACCCCCACCCCCCATGCGCACTGCCCAATTCGCAGCCTCCGCCGTCCTCCTGGTTTTCCTCCTCACTGCACAGACAAGCGCGCTTGGGGCTCTGGGCGACCGGCGACGTACGCAGGTGGGTGCTCCCACCGCTCGTCTTGCCTCGTCATCATCAAAAAAGAGTGTTGTACGCTCCTTTTCCTCCCGGAGTAGCAAGTCTTCCTCCTCTTCCGTCAGTTCTAAAAAGATCGAATATGCATGGGCCGGCTTGCAGCTGGAACAACGAACAATCAGTCTGACCAAGGTCGCCCTCGTCACGGTCGGATCATCGGCAGAGAAATCAGGTATCAAAGCGAACGATATCGTCATCTCCATCAACGGCAAGCCCGTCAAAGAACTGCATGATGTCTATTCTCCGCTCTACGGACCCAGGGGCTCCACGGTCACACTTCGCTACCAGAAAGGGAGCAGGGAATACACGGCTGTCATCGTGCGTGATACAGACACATTTCTCCCCAATAAAGAGTTCGCCGTGACGGAACCCGAAGCAGGAATCTTCATTCTGAGAATCGGCACCCTGGGCAAGACGTTCCGAGAAACATTCCGTGCCGAAATGCAAAAGATCGCTAACAAGCAACCGCGGGGCGTCATCTTGGATCTGCGGAGCACCTTCGCGGGCGATCTGCCGGAAACACTTCTGCTTCTAGGCGCCTTCCTCCCCCGGGCAACGCCCGTGATCCACTGTGCAAAAGCCACGATGACGGACCGTGTGACAAACGACCCCCCGATCTTCTCTGCTCAGATGCCGGTGATCGCCCTCATCAACGGGGGCACGGTGGACGATGCCGAAAGCATCGCCAATGCGCTCTCAATCACCGCGCGCGCAAGACTCCTTGGGGAGACGACGAATGGAAACGGCTACGCCGTCTTACGTCTTGAGACAGGAACGGTGAAGGAAAAAGCGGACGTTCTCTGTAGGTTCACCAATGCGAAGAATGAGCAGGTCCAAGGAGAGGGTATCAAACCGGATGTCACGGTCCTCACCCCATGCCAAAACTCTTCCGATTGCGTTCTCAATGAAGCAATCGCCCTGATTAAGAAGTATTAGCGCATCAAACCTTCTTCTCTTCCTTCGTAACCTCCTCCAGTGGCACCTCCACAAAGAACGTGGTGCCCTTTGGAGTGCTTGTGAACCACACCTTGCCCCCCTGCGCCTCCACGGCACCCTTGGCGGCAAAGAGCCCGAATCCGTTGCCCTCCACATTACGCACGTTGCTGGCTCTGTAGAGCTTACCGAAGATCTTGCCTTGCTCCTCCTTAGGGATACCACATCCCGTGTCTTTGACCTGGTAGCGAAGCATCTTGCCCTGCACGGCCACAGTGAGTTCCACCTTGCCGCCCTCGGGCGTGTACTTCACGGCGTTGGTGAGGAGATTCTCCAGTGTCATACGCATCAGGCGCTTATCCAGCATGGCAATTGGCAGCGCCGAAGGAATGGACTTGATGAACTGTTGATTCTTGACCTGTACCTTGGGCTCAATCACCGCCAAGATATCGGCAAAGAACTCGCCAAGGTTGAGCGCCGTGCGATCCACCTTCATGCGGCCCAACTGAATACGAGAGACATCCAAGATCATCCCCACCAGGTCCACCAGATCCGCCGTGACCCCCTGCATGGTCTTAAGTTGCTTGGTCTGCTCCTCATTGAGCGCTCCGGAATCTCCATCCAAAAGCATCTCCAAGTACCACTTTACGGAAGTTACAGGAGTGGCGAGTTGATGGCTCACGATGCTGATAAGTTCATCTTTCTGACGGTCGAGGTCTTTTAATTCGGCATTTGCAGTTTCAAGTTCTAATGCTAATTTTTCAATTTTATTTCGTTGATTAATTTCCTTTTTAACGCTTTTTGTCAGATAGAATCCAGCGAGACAAATGAATAGGAATCTAGATAAAGTAAGCAATAAATCAACTGTCCCGTTAACGTAAAAGATTCCTGCCCCAGTAAGGAAGATCATTGTTATAACAAGTGCATTCGCTGCGATTAACTGAATATTAAATGCTTTAAAATTTACAATTAAATAACCTAAAAATCCTACAAATATCACCATTCCGAAGAGCCCTGCCACCTCATATATAAATAATTCTGTTTGCTCGGCTAAGTAACCCGAAACCATGAATGAAAGAAGGAATATCGCCATTCCTGAAACAAGAAGCAAAACTTGCTTCTTTTGGCTCTTTTCAACTCTAAAAAATTTATAAGACGTATAAATTATCATCCAAAGTGAAAAGGCTATTTTTAGGGTAAGAAAATAATTTGCATATACTGGATTTTCTATAGCGATGCACTCTTGAATGTCATATTCAATAAGATTCAATCTGGTTGGAGAAACAAATATACAAACAACCACAGGTGCAATTGCAATAAGCTTGACCAAAATACTCACATCTTTTTTTTCTATAAATACATAGGCGAAGTAAAGGCAAAGAACGTAGAGCATAACACTATATATTTCTATTGTTGACCATATCGCCATTATTAGGCTGTTGTTGTCATACAATCTCCAAATTAACAAATTAGAAAGAGTCCACAATGAAAAACAGAGTGCGATTGAAAACAATGCCTTCCCCTGCAATGAATATTTACTCTTGATTAACACATACAATCCAATCGCGATCACAGCTATCGAGCTTGGTACATGCGAATAGTTGAGAAGATCAGTAAGACCATCAACTATCTGCCCGCAATAGAGAAGATTTTGTGGAAAGTTATATTCCATGTATTTCTATGTGCATCATTCTATTTTACCCCAAATCGGATTAGAATTCAATTCTCTTATATTTTGGTAATTTACCGCCTAGTTCATTAATAATTTTCAATTCTCTTTGAATGTAGTCCTGTAGAGCACCTGCTTTGTTGTATTTAGAAAGTTGTTCTCTAGGAATGCTTAATACATTTTTTAGGATTTTTCTGCATTTATTTGAGCCGCAATTACATCTCATTTCCCATAATGAACTAGGGATATTTGGCCCAACCGTCGAAGAGTAGTCGTAAGTAATTTCTTCTCCTTTACTAATATCTCTTATGGCGATCAGCTGACTAGATTTACATAGACCAGAGTTTGGTGCGCAGCTGTGCCGGAATGCTCTAGATATCTCATCTAGGTCCATATCTAATTCGAGTTCAATCTGAAGGGAATCTGTCTGTTTTTCTTGCCCAAGCTTTATTCTTCTAATGCACTCTTCAAAAGAAATGACCTCTCCATCAAACTTTCTAATTATCGATCCCTTCTTGATGTTTTCATCCGCTAATACTCTTAAATGATTCCTGCTCAATCTTTCGAGGACGATATTGGTTTGGGGCGACAACTCTTTAACCGGAAAGCTCGATTTAACATAATCTTTTAGTGCTTCCGGATATGAATACCAGCGCCTTCTAGTTGCATATCTATAAGGTAACAATCTGTATATTAGAGGCCTCACTCCAAATATTTTTTCGACTGCTTTATAGCTTGGTAACAACTTTTCTCGAATAAATGTGGCCTCTTCTCTATCGTCACATAAAAAGTTTTCAAATAAAACACCATTACATACAAATAGCGCAAGGTAGTATAAATAGTAATATCTAGATAATGTTCGTGTTTTTGAAAACCATTCCGAGAAGTCCACGATTTTATCGGAAAGATGAGGGATCTCACCAAGTAAAATTCGATGGTGAAAATCTACAATATTTTCGCCCCATATTGTCTGAATTTCTTTGAAACTTCTGCCCTCTTCTTTATTAAAATTAATAATATTACTAGTATCTACTACTATAGGATTTCTACCCTCAAGACGGCGTATAAAAAATAATTTACACAAATGATATTTATCTGGATTCTTTGCAACGAATTTATCTGGATATTCAAGAATAAGTGGTGACAAGTTTGCACTACGACACAAGTCCAAATAATGCATCATTTCGGTGTTTGCAGTTGCAATACTTCTGCTCAGAACCGCGTGAGGACCCTCGCCTAATTTATCAAAAATATTTGATCCAAAAAATTCTTTTACCTTTAACAATAATTTTTTGTTTGCACGCCGTTTAAGTAATTCATACCTAATCTCAGAAAAAGAAGTGTATATATCAGAGAGGCCATCGGGCTCATCGACTTTGTTGCTATTCATAATCACAAATTACTGACTACAAGTATCCGAGAGACCATAATTTTCCAATATATCTGGCGAACAGAAGATAATTTCACAATCTTTTTCATCGGATTTACAATCCACTTGCGGACATAGGCCGTCGGGGCAGGCAGGCATGTTCAAAGCATTCTTATGAATAATCTTGTAAAAGATCTTTCCTTCTTTAGCTGAATTACATCTGACATCGCCAATATCACATTCATGAATGAAACATGTCTCAATCTTGGGGTCGCAAGGTTCCTTGATGAATAGCATGTAGTCTTTTTTTATCAGATAGCGATAGAACGAGAGAGCGCTAACAATAAGTATTGAAAGGACAACGATAACAACTAATAATTGCGCCCCCCTTCCTGTTGGATACTTATCCATGAGTTAATATATATTCCTTGATGCAGTCATTTACAAGGTACATTGAGCTTATGGGTGATGCCCTGTCAATTATTCTTGTCGTATTGAATAAATTTAAATATTTCGTTGTGCGATCTCACTATCCGTTTAAAAATGTTGGCGAATACGGATTAGCCCGACAAGGCGTAGTAGGATTATGAGAAGCAGAAGAGTAACAAAGAATAGGAACGGTGAAAAAGATTGTCTGGAATATGAGGCAACTTCACTGGCATCAATATCAATACCAATAATATCCTTTGCATCACCTTGCCTGTCCTGAATGGGAGCATGCCCAGAAATCCACGTACCCCACTCGTCGGTGAAAGGTTTTGAGTCTGCGATGGGTGCAGTAAACGACATATAAAGAACAGATCGATCTGCATTCGGATCAAAGAAAAGATGCCCCGGAGCCGTTTGGTCATTATCCAAATGATCATTGTTCAGATCTTTCCAAGAACGAATATCTCCCGAGTCCGCATCCGCAACAAATGCATAGAAATACGGGTCAGGCGTCGCTCGCATGATATACACATACCTCACCTTCGAGTTCCTTTTCCGAATGTTCTGTAGCTGTGCCACCACTTTCTTATACACAGGTTTCTCTGCGTCGCGCCAAGTACGAAGTTGATCCAAATCTTCCGTATCAAACTCCGGAGCCGCCGTGGAGGCTATCGCTATCACTTGCTCACGGACTCGTTGAAGACTGAGATGATAACTATATAAATACATTCCAAGTGTAATACCAAGCGAAAGTAATGTGCATACTCCTAGAAAAATAAAAACCTTCTTTGAATTCAATATTTTAAGAAGTTCAAAAAATAATGAACGATTGAAGGCTGCAAGACGAATGAGAACAAGAAGAAGAAATAGACCAATAAATATTGGAAAATAGTTGGAAGACTTTTTAGTTAAAAGTGATACATCATTGAGCATAATGTCAACGCCAATGGCTGCTACGACGTTCCCTGAGACGCCATATATTGGAGCCATAGTAGTGAAATATGTTCCGTACTGATCAGAATGAATATCCGGTGTAGAAAAAGTACCATTCATTTCTTCTTCAAAATAGCTATCGAACTCTTCGTACGGAAAGCCTGGGTACTGAAGTTCATCTTTCTCATCGATCACCCCATCGTGATTCGCATCAATCTTGGCATATGGATCAAGAGAATCCGCATCCGCCACGTATTCCCAGTACCCCGACTTTCCTTCAATCGGACGCATAATCCATGCATAGGCCACACGTTCGTTTTTTGAGCGGATCTCATTCAACTGCTTGATTACCTTTGCGTACTCCGGCCTCTTGATGTCATCGATCGTGTGCAGCTGATCCAAATCGTTCGCATTAAATTGCATCGCTCCCGTCGCAACGATGGACATGGCACGTTCACGCTCGCGTTGCAGATTCAGATCATACGTATGTCTCCAGAGCCCGAATGTCATCCCCGCCGCCAGCATCGCACAGAAGCCGAAGAGCGCCAGACTCTTACGGCTCAAAAGAAACTCACGCAGGTTACTAAGTGATCGTGTGCTCAAGGGCACCAATGGCTTGGGATCCATCGAAAGTGATACTGCAACCGTCTGCGCCTGGGTAACTGGCTCCTTGGCCCGTCTCCACAGGAGCTCGAACATTTCGCGTTCGCCGTTCGCCAACTCCGGAAAGTGGAGAAAACACACACGCTCTTCAGCGTGGTTAAAGCACGCCACCGTACCGTTGGCGATCACCTTCTCGAAGGTGATGGGGAAGACGGATTCGGAAATAAGCTGTGTTTGGCGATATTCAAAGGCGTCGCGCGATTGGTAGCGGCGCCCCAACGACGTTTCCGGCGCCAAGACACGCGAGAAGATCTTGCGCTTGTGCCGCTCGCGGAAGTACTGCACGTAGAAGGCTGCCAGGGGATCCTCCTCTTCTTTGCACGTCACGGGCAGGTAATGGAGGAACTCCTTCACGCCAAGACTTAAGAGCTTCTCGTACGCCTTCTGGGTCCCGTCCTTGCCTTCGAAATACTCCATCTCCGGCCGTATATTCTCGCGCTCAAGAGAGGCAATGAAAGTTTCAAAATCCTGAGCCCGGCTCTTCATGGCCCTTAGTTTTTCTTCGGTATCACTTTTCACCCACGTAAGAATCGCCTCCAGCGATTTGAGTACAAGCTTCGGTACGTCATTCACAGTCTCACGAACGATGATGCTGCGACTCAAGAGCTTCTTCACGCCTAAGTCCAAGACACCTGTGGATTTTCCTGTTTTTGAAGCCAATTCCCGCAACGTGAGTGCATCGCCTTCCAGAAGTTTTTTGAGCACGGTGATCTCCGTACCCGTAAAACCGGCATCGGTGAGATATGCCTCTACGCTTGAGGGCAGGCTATTCATAGACAAACCTGCACTCTACTTGAATTTTTGTCTATGTAAAGCGCGATTGACGTTCTTCGCCCTCATGTCTGGCATCCTTCGCTCATTCAAGGGGGACGTTCTGTGAGTGTGCAGAACGCCTATGATTGGCTTAAGAAAGCCAATATTTTTCTATATCGACACTGAATTTTGAATCGATTCTGTAAACGAAAGGCACATTGGTTTTGATAGTTCGGATTAGTCGAATTGCGCTCGTAAACCAAAAATCATCGTGCGAAGGCGGGCGAGTTTACCCTGAGCCTGCCGAAGGGCCCGCCTGGAGCGCAACCACTGAAGGAAAAGGATGGTCCGTGAAAAAAACCGCAGGTTTGCCTTCCGCGAAAATCTACATCCCCTCCGCCACCTCCTTTGTAATCTTTCCCTCCTTCACCAGCCGCTCCGCATCCTTCTCAAACGTGCGCATGCCTGCCTCGGTACCCGTCTGCAGAACTGAAGGAAGCTCCTGTAGGCGATGATCGCGAATAATGTTACTGACCGCCGGGGTATTCACCAGAACCTCACGCACGGCCACTCGACCGCCTTTGGCACCAGGAACCAACCGCTGTGCGATCACAGTCTTGAGTGAAAGGGAAAGCTGCGTGCGGATCTGCCCCTGCTGATGCGGTGAGAAGATATCCACGATGCGATCCATAGCCTGTACGGCGTTGGGCGTGTGCAATGTGGCCAGGATCAGGTGGCCTGTCTCCGCAAGCGTCAGGGCGGCCGCAACGGTCTCCAAATCACGCATCTCGCCCACCATCACCACATTGGGGTCCTGGCGCAGAACACGTCGAAGCGCCTCGCCAAAAGAAGTGAAGTCCGCACCAAGTTCACGCTGCCGAATGAGGCTCTTGCCTTGAGGAAAGATGAATTCGATCGGATCTTCCAATGTGACCACACTCACGGCACGCGTGGCATTGATATGCTGGATCATCGCAGCCAGGGATGTGGACTTTCCTGAACCTGTAGGCCCCGTGAAGAGCACCAAGCCCTCATGAAGTGCGCAGAGCGGTTCGGCGATTCCCTGAAGCCCCAACTCTTCCAACGTCGGAATATCCACCGGAATCAGGCGCGCCACCAATCCGGGAGCTCCACGCTCGAAATGACAATTAACGCGCAGTCGTCCGCCTCCCTCCATGGGATAAGAGATATCTACCTCGCGTTCTTTTACGTAGCGTAGCCATCGTTCATCCCCCAATACCTCATGCACGAACTTCTCCGCTGCTTGCGCGGTCACCTGTTCCCCAGAGAGCGGCGTTAAATCCCCGTCGATGCGCAGGAGGACCGGATTTCCCACGGCCACGTGCACATCCGAGGCACCGCGCTCTTTTGCCTGTGCAAAGATCTCTGTGGGTGTGAGTTTCATGAACAGTGATGATTATATCATACTTTATATATTCTGTGTAGTACCTCCGATAGTACAAGAAACTGCGGGGATCCGCGGACGTGGCGGATCGAATAATCCATCGCGAAGACGGGCTTCACCAGTCTGGAGCGACACCACTCAAAGGGAAAGGATGGCTCAAGGAAGGAAAACCGCAAGATTTGCCTTCCATGCAGTTACTCTCCGCGTTTTCTGCATATCTGATTCAGCATCTTCCCCATCTTTTCCATGGCGTCCTCAGGCAACTCACGTTCTACGGCTTCATCCGTCCACAAGCTCATAATCTCCAGTTCCTGATCAGTGGTGAGCCCCCCGGGAATCTGCCCAACCATTTCGCGCCGATCAGCGATAAGGCGGACAAGCTGTTGATCCAGCTTTTCGAGTGTGGCCAAAAGGTCATCGGTCATCATCATAGGAACGTGGGGAACAATGGACAAAGTTGGAAGAGGGTGGAAGAACCGGACAAAAATCACCCCGATGAAACAACTGCGGCATCTTTGCTCTTCCAAATGGGAATGCAATTGACAATGGTCACTTTTTTATCTTCAGATGTCTTTTTGGGGCGGAATGTACAATTTTCCTCACTTTCATTCCCCTTTGAATAGGTCTGAGAAGGCAGTGATAGCCAGATGTTGAACCAAGACCAAGGACGAGTCTCTCTGCTAAGCTACGACACATGGACAAGCGTGCAGCAGCCGTACGGATCAATAATCTCAAAGAGGAGATCTGGCGTCTGAACCGTGCCTATTTCATCGAAAATAAGCCACAAGCATCTGAAGATGTCCGCGATGCGCTTAAGCAAGAACTGATCGCTTTAGAGGCGGCATTCCCCGAACTTGTCACGCCCGATTCGCCCACACAACGCGTGGGCGCTCCGCTGGATGGTCGCCTGCCCAAAGTGCAACACCTCTGGCCCAAAGAATCGCTCACTGACTGCTTCTCTCAAGCGGAGATCGAGGACTGGATCGACCTGATGCGACGAGCATTGGGGAAGGATGAACAAACCTTCGAATGTATTGCGGAACTGAAGATCGACGGGCTTAACATTTCCTTGGTCTATGAGCGCAACGATGCCCGGAGCACTGGTCACGAAGCAACGAATAAGCGAAGCAATGAAGTAACGTATGTCTATCAACGAGCTCTCACCCGCGGGAACGGCATCGAGGGCGAAGATGTGACACACACCGTGCGGACCATCGAAGCATTGCCCCTGGAATTCAACGTAAAAGGATCCGACGAATTGCCGCGATACATCGAAATCTCCGGCGAGGTGTACATAACCAAGGCCGCCCTGGCCAAGGTGAACAATGGTGTGTCCGAAGCGGAAAAATTCGCCAACCCTCGCAATGCCGCAGCAGGCAGTGTGCGCCAACTCGATCCCGCCGTTGCGGCACAGCGAGAATTGCGCTTTTTCTGCTATGCGATGAATCCGCAAGGAGCAGATGCGCTGGGCATCACGACACAGAAGGAGCTCCTGGAATTCTTCGCCGAGCACGGCTTCCCCGTGCACAACGGCTACAAGATGTGTGAAAACGTTTCGGGGATGCAAAAGATTTTTGAAAACTGGCAGAAGGAACGCGCAGACCTCCCCTTCGATATCGACGGCATCGTGATTAAAGTGAACGACCGACGCATGCAGCGGGATCTAGGCTCTACTGCTAAGGCGCCGCGTTGGGCAAGGGCATACAAGTTCCCTGCAGAACAGAAAACCGCACAGATCCTGGATATCCAACTGCAGGTGGGCCGCACCGGCGCCATCACCCCCGTGGCACACTTAACGCCGACCTTGGTCTCCGGCAGTACGGTTGCGCGCGCCACCCTCCACAACGCCGATGAAATCGAGCGCCTGGATGTGCGCATAGGAGATACTGTTGTGATCCAGAAGGCCGGTGACGTCATCCCGGAGGTGGTGGAAGTCTTACTGAATCTGCGCCCCCACGATACCAAGTCGTTCCATTACCCCAAACACTGCCCCAGCTGCGGAGCCATATTGGAACGACCGGAGGGCGAAGTTGTCCACCGCTGCCCCAACCCGAAATGCGGTGCCATGCGCCAAGAGCGGATCGAGCACTTCGCCTCGCGTCATGCAATGAATATCGAAGGACTTGGCAAAGAAACGGTGGATATCCTGCTCGAAGAAGGACTTATTACCGATCCGGCGGATATCTTCACTCTCACGGCAGAGGATCTGATGGGACTCCCCCTCTTTAAAGAGAAGAAGATCGGCAACCTTCTCGCCGCAATAGAAGAAGCCAAGCGGATTCCCTTGGAGCGTTTTCTCTTTGGGCTCGGAATCCGACACATCGGAAGGGAAACCGCAGAGCTCCTGGCTAAGCGCCTCCCATGGCCCGCCAAAGAAACAACTATAGAAGTGCGCGAGGAGCTTGGCACGCAGGTCTCGCTGTTTGGCGAAGCAAAGAAGGAATTACGCGTCCGCGGCATCGCGATGGAAGGCATCATCAAGACGCTCAAAGAAATTACGGAGGAGGAACTCTCCGTCTTGGATCAGATCGGCCCCGTGGTGGCACATGCGGTCAAAGAGTGGATCGAAGATGAAGATAGCGAGGAGCTCCTGCGGAAGTTCGGCCACTCCGGCATGATCGCACTACAGCCGGAAGGTTCTTCATCACCACAGATATTCGCCGGCAAGACATTCGTGCTTACGGGCACACTCCCCACCTTGAGCCGTGAGCAAGCCAAGACGCTCATCAAGGAACGCGGCGGATCGGTGAGCTCCTCGGTAAGCAAGAAGACGGATTACGTGCTCGTGGGCTCCGATCCGGGAAGCAAAGCGGAGGAGGCGGAAAAGTTACAAGTGAAGATGATTGAGGAGGATACATTGCTGAAAATGCTCAAATAATGCCGATAGAAACACTCACACCAACCTTCTTCATATCAACTATGTGAGGTCAGTGCATTACCGGATACACGTATATTGATAATTAATAGTGCGATGAAAGAATTCCCGAAATATGTGAGTGATGACATACCTGAATCCTAGTCGGAAGAACCCCTCCGATTCATACCTTCGTATCGATGCATAGACAAAAAGAGACTCCAAAAATCTTCCTTTCCCGACTGCGCGTATCTTCTGTGCAATGAATGAATCCTCCGCATAGAATTGACCCAATATGCCGAATGCGCCGATTTGCTCGTAGGCCTTCTTGCGCAAGACAAAATTCCCTCCGATCATCTGAAAGCCGAACACAGCAAGAAATGAATGTGTAATGATGTAACTCAATACACGTTGAAAATAGTACATAAAGAAAGAGAAACCTCTGAAGTGATAGGGACCACTCACGCAAATAAGTGCGTCGTCCTCGGAAAACAAACGATCAATGTTTTTAAACCAACTCGGAGAAATTTGAATATCCGCATCAATACTTGCAATCAAGTCGCCCTTCGTCACCTTAAATCCCTCGTCTCGCGCAAGAGGAAGACCAAGAGGCCGATCAAAACGAAGGACACGGACAAGAGGGAACGACTCGGCTACTTTGATGGTTTGATCCGTGCTTCCATTATCAACAACAATGATTTCTTTCAAAGATTCAGTACGGTTCTTGAGGATGCTCTCAAGGCACGCACCGAGATACCTCTCTTCATTCATCGCTGGAATCACGATACTGATTGAAAGTTGGGTGTTCATTTTGCTATATAATAACATTATTTTTCAGTTAAAGCAAATATCCAGCTCCCCGAACTGAAATCTCAAATGCATAGGAATCTTTAAGTACGGTAGGAGGGAAGGCGTTCAACCCTTTCCCACCCTACCGTATGGCACAGCTTAACCGTTCCCGACGGGATCAGCTTGAAGCGCTGCA